>Ga0265593_1000074_pt1 | contig 72294 bp, 71 predicted proteins | sample saktaG_8_FD_190136 | JGI IMG/M metagenome (GOLD analysis project Ga0265593, IMG submission 190136) | Saline water microbial communities from Sakinaw Lake, British Columbia, Canada - sak_2011_5_24_36m | ecosystem: Environmental > Aquatic > Non-marine Saline and Alkaline > Saline ... | reverse complement strand
TACCGTTTAAATTTAACGCCGTCGTCGTAGCGGTCAAAATATCACTGGATGATGTACCGATTATAATGTCGCCCGTGTTGCCCGATGCACCAATGTTGATACTCGAAAAACCGTTCGCAAAATTGGTGGAAAAATAGGAAGCGGGAAGTTGCAATGTACCAGCACAGCCTGCGATGCCAATTGTTGTACCGGAGGTTTTAGGTTGAATAGTTAGCGTGCCTGTTGAAGAAATCAAATTTCCACTTGCGATTGTCAAGGTATCTTGCACCAGTTCGATATTACCGTCACCAGAATTAACAGGGGAATTCAGTCTTAATGTGGGCGCAATAGCTTTGAAGTTACCGTTATCGGTAAAAATTTCAGCGTTGATATTGATGCTACTCCCCGCCGTTAAACTTAACGTTCCCCCATTTCCACCAGTATTATTTTCCACAATGGGTGATGAAACAGTGATGTTGTTATCGGCTTGTAGCGAAACATCTGTGCCGTTGTTTAGGGTCGGTAAAATTCCTGTTGCCACTAAAATACTATTAACTTTTAAATCTGTCGGATCAATTAACCATTTTCCTGATTTTCCTTTCGGTGCGGAAGCATTAACTTTTGCTTTTGATATATCTACTTTTTTTCCGGATGTTTCAACAAACCCACCATCACCCGATTTTGCGCCACCTTTGGCAGAAATATTTGCGGTAACTTTAGTGTTGTCGTCAGACCAAACGATGACTTTTCCACCTTTACCCGTTTCTTTTGCGTCAGCGTTAATCGTTACTTCTTCAGAAATAGTTGTGATTTTCGCATTGTGAACGGCGGGGTTTTTACCTTGATAATCGCCGCTAATTAAAATATCACCGCCGCCAGTTTTGCCGCTTGCGTTGATTTTTGCGTTATCAACCACAATGTTTTTGCCGGTCACGGTAATGGAACCGCCTTTGTCTTCTTGACTACTTACGTCCAACGTTCCAGCCGCGTGCGTCGTGCCGTCTTCGCTATCCAGCACGATTCGTCCGGCGTGATTTTTTAAACTCCGCGCTTGAATAATACCGTCATTATTCACCATGGCATCCATGATGGCATCGGCACTTTTCGCGCTCATAATCACTGCGCCGCCGTCGGCTTGAATCAACCCTTTGTTTTCGGCAAGAGCGTTGAAGGCGGCTTTGTCGATTTTGACCGTGACCAACCCGTCGCCGTTAAAATCTAAACTGACTTTTTCGCCTGCCGCGAGAGCGACGGTGCCACCGTCGTTTTTAATGGTGCCGCTGTTGCTGACTTCCGGCGCGATGAAGGCGACCACGCCGCCGTGTGCGGTAATTTCACCTTGGTTTTCAACCCGCCCAGAATGCTTATCGCTTTCGGTGAAATGGTTTTTGCTGTTTTGGAAATTGTCGTCACTCAATTTTTGCGTGCTGGCAACCAATCCGCCGACATCGACTTGCGCGGTTTTACCAAAAATCACGCCGCTGCTATTGAGTAAATACACCTGTCCGTTGGCGTGGAGTTTGCCTTGGATTTCGGTAGGATTGCTGTCGTTAATCCGGTTGAGCGCGACGCTGTCGGCGTTGGGTTGTTTAAAATCCACCTCTGCTTTTGCGCCGATATTAAAACTGTTCCATTCACCGACCATTTTATCGGTATTTTGTTGAATGGTGAGTGTGGTGCCGCTTTGAGAAATGCTGCCTGAACCTTGCGTGATTTGTCCACCCGTGGGTAATTGCGTCGCCGCTGGATCTGCGTAAGCGAGTGACAAACCCAATAAGGAAGCACCCAAAATTTGAGAAATACTATGAGGCAACAATCGATAATCGACACTCAAGGAACTTGCTTGCAAAGGCATGCCTTTTTTCATATCCGTCGTATTTTGACGACTAGATTTACAATGTCCCTTTGCCCGCTCCGAAACCACAACAAAAGCCTGTTGTGAGTCACTCCAAATAATTCGATAAACACGGTTCATGACGGCATTTTTCTCTTAAAAATAAACGGCGGAATTTAACAAAAAACGGTTTTCGTCGTGAGAGCCTGAGCTATCGTTACCCACGGCACTCAACCCAGCATTCTTACCAATAGTATGCGCCCATGTTCCACGAACTGAAAAACTATTTCCATGTGCGAAGTTAATACCAATTCCACTGCCATGCAAGCGGAAGTCATTTAAACCGGACTTGCTGGTAACATCATTTTTATAGCGTTTTTCATGCAAGACAATATAGCCCGTATCAAAAAATCCAACCAGTTGAACGGTTCCAATATCTGATTTGTACGGTATATCATAGCGAGCTTCAAAACTCGATACATAACCGCTATCGCCACTTGCTTCGCCAGATGGATAGGCGCGTACAGATGACGAACCCCCTAAAACAAATTTTTCAGCACTACTCAAATTGCCATCCGCCCATTGACCAGTGGTTGAAATAAACAAACTTAGGCTATCCGTTAATTTTTGCAAACGTGTGTAATTGAAATTATGTTTATCATAAATACCTCGGGATTTAGCCGAACTATCATCTGCCGCGCGTTCAGCCTTTAACAATAAATCCGCATTTCCGACTGTTGTATCATACGAAAATTGATTTAAACCGCCGCCCAAAAAATGATCCATATATTGCCCATTCACGCCGACTTTACCGCTGTTAATTTGCTTTTCGCTTGTTGTCTTGTTACTCGCGAAATCTTGCGTGGCTTTGATTGTGTAATCGGCAGTACCTGAAAAACTAAAGGCGCGTGACTTAATAAATGGATAACTCAAACCGATGCCGCCGGTTTGTGCTACACCCGCACTATTAAGTTTTCGTAATTCGCGCCCCACGCTGTAATCCAAATAACTGTAACGGGTGTTAAGTTGCAAACCGTTGTAACCAATTGGCGCACTAAATGAAATGCGACCCATATTTAAATTTTCCGCGTGCGTGCTACCAAGACTAAACAGCTCGCCAATGCCGAAAGGATCATTAACACTGACATTGAAATTCCCAACCCAGGTACCCGTGTAATGGCTTCCGGTGTCATCGAGCGTGGCATTACCTTTGATTAAATTGCCTTCTTTCACGTTCAAACCTAAGCGACTGGTGCCGGCTTTTTTACCTTTTTCCAAAGCTGTTTTCGCTTGAATGCCAGGCAAATCGTTCAATAATAATAAGGTGCGTTCTAACTTATCGCCCTGTAACGTATCACCGCTAATGATATAGCGCATTCGTTCTTGAATTAAATCATCGTTGAGTCGCGTATCGGGCGCACGTTGAATCGTAATACTTTGACCTTCGTCATTGATTTCCAAATGCCCTTGCGTGATAGTGATTTGGATATTGCCTTCAGTGACATCTTGTTTCGGCAAATAGGCTTTTGTGAGCAACCAACCTTTGGCTTTCAAGTGTTGACTAATACGATTAGCGAGTTTTTGAAGTTGTGCAAAGTCAAGACTTTGACCGATGGCATCGGCAACTAACGCCTGTAAAACCTCGTTACTTTCCAACGATTCACCGCCGTTAATCACGATACTTTTCACTGCAATCGTTACGCCTTTTTCGGGTGCCACGAAAACTTCGGGTTCTTCATACGGTTCTGGTGGTGGAAAATGGTCGAGTTTAGGAGTATTCAATTCTTGTTGACGAAGAATTTGTCCTGCATCCGGAACTTCAGCCGCATATAGGCGAGGAATAAATAGGGCGAGTAGTAAAAATAGAGGCATGGGAAGTATTTCTCGTTATGTTTATAAATTTAGGAAAACGATATACTATTTTTATGTAAAGAAAAAGATGTTGCGCCATAAATTGCAACGCCTATTAGAATCGATTTCACCAACTGAATCATCGTCCAATTTGACACGGGAACGATAAAATATAATGTCGTCGCCATAGCACTCGTCGCGACAATCACCCGTAATAAAAATAAAATCCAACCGGTTGTCGGGCGATAAATTTTGTTTTTTCTCAAAAAAATCAGCAACAGACCCGCGTTAACTATCGCTGCCAATGCGGTCGCCAAAGCCACGCCACCATGTGCGAAAGGTATAATCAATAACGATATAAATCCTACATTTGAAGCCAATGAATACCACGCAACCCGCACTGCGATTGAATGTGTCGATTGTGTGGTAAAAGCGGGCGTTAACACTTTAATCGCCAAAAAACCGACCAATCCCAGCGCGTAACCGATTAAACTTTGTGACGACGCATGAACATCGTGAGCCGTAAATTCGGCGGATTGAAATAGCACGCTCAAAATGGGTTCAGCTAATAAAATTAAACCGACTGTTGCCGGAAAGCCTAATAAAATTACCCGACGTAATCCCCAATCTAGTGTCACTGAAAATTGTTCTGTGTCCTGCTCGGCGTGACTTTTCGCCAATCGTGGCAACATCACCGTCGTCAACGCAGCTCCCAAAATACCCGTCGGAAATTCTAACAATCTGTCTGCGTAATACAGCCATGAAACACTGCCCGTTGTTAAAAACGACGCGACAAAAGTATTCATCAGCAAATTGATTTGGGTCGTCGAAGTCGCAAACAGCGTGGGCAACAAATTTTTCATGACGCGCTTCACAACGACATTATGAAAATCGAGTTGAAATCGCGGCAACAAACCCAAATTTCGCAAGGCTGGAATTTGAAACAAAAACTGCACAATTCCACCAAGTAAAACGCCGAAAGCTAACGCAATAATAGGTTCTGAAAAATACGGCGACAGCCATAATGTCGCAGCAATCATCGTTAAATTAAGCAACGCGGGCGTAAATGCGGGAATCGAAAATTGCGTGTGTGCATTTAAAATACTGCCCATAAAGGCGACTAAGGTAATAAAAAAACCGTACGGCAACATGATTTTCAATAACCGCGTCGCTAAAATGTGTTGATCACTTTGCCAATCAAAACCCGCTGCACAGAGCGTAATCAGCAAGGGCGCAACCATCATTCCAACCAGCATCAACAGTGCGAGTAATAACGCCAAATGCCCCGTGATTTTGTTAATAATTTGGTGTAATTCGAGTGGATTATTTTGGGTTTTATATTCACTAATTAACGGCACAAAGGCTTGTGCGAATGCACCTTCCGCGAATAATCGCCGCAGAAAATTGGGAAACCGAAATGCCACAAAAAACGCATCCGTTGCGGCATCGACACCAAAATATCGCGCAATCAGCATATCTCGCGTAAAACCGAGCAAACGTGAAATCAGCGTTAAGCCGCTAACTTGCAAAGTTGATTTTGAAAGCGTTTCACTCAAAAGATATACCGCCTGAAAGTGTTTAAAAAAGTGGTTAAATGATTGACAATCATAGCATTTACTAACATAATTTACGGATTCAAAACCATTTAAATTCCTTTTTAAATTACTTCATAGAGACATCATGGCTAATTCACCCCAAGCAAAAAAACGTGCAAGACAATCAGAAAATAACCGCATTCGTAACGGTGGTCAACGTAGCAAATTACGCACTTTCGTCAAAAAAGTATTAATTGCAATTAAAGCGGGCGACAAAGTTGCGGCAGTTGCTGCATACAAAGTTGCTGAATCTGTTTTAGACTCATCAGTAAACAAAGGCATTATTCACAAAAATAAAGCCGCTCGTGGTAAAAGCCGTTTGAACTTAAAAGTTAAAAATTTAGTTTTGGCTGCATAAGTCTCAAATCTGTAGAGGCGTTGCGCCGCAGCGTCTCCAGACAATCAAAAATTTCTCATTTCTAGCCGCTTGCGGCTTTTTCTTTTTCTATCTTCCCGAAAAACACCATGAACGAAATCGACTGGAACGAATACGCTTTAGAAACGCAAGCCATCCGCGCGGGTCAGCATCGCACACACGAAGATGAACACAGTATGCCGATTTTTATGACTTCGAGTTATGTGTTTAAAAGTGCAGAAGAGGCGGCGTTACGCTTTACCGGTCAGCAAATTGGCAACATTTATTCTCGTTTCACCAATCCCACCGTCGCCGCCTTTCAAGATCGTTTAGCGATTATGGAAAAGGGTGAGCGTTGTTTGGCGTTTGCGTCCGGCATGGCGGCGATTATGGCGGTCGGAATGGGATTGTTGAAAGCAGGTGATCATGTCGTGTGTTCGCGCGGCGTGTTCGGTAATACGGTTTTGATGTTCCAAAATTATTTTGGCAAATTCGGCGTGGAAACAGATTTTGTGGATTTAACCGACGTGAGTGCGTGGGAATCCGCGATTAAAACGAATACACGTCTATTATTTTTAGAAACGCCGTCGAATCCCTTGATTGAGATTGCGGATATTCGCGCTTTGGTTGATGTAGCACATGCACATAATTGTTTGCTTGTGGTCGATAATTGTTTTTGTACGCCAGCGTTGCAAAAACCGCTCGAATTAGGCGCAGATATTGTCGTGCATTCTGCGACAAAATATATCGACGGACAAGGACGTTGCGTCGGTGGCGCGGTGGTAGCGAGCGACGAAATTATTGAGAAATATATTTATCCCTATTTGCGAACTGGCGGCGCGACCATGAGCGCGTTTAATGCGTGGATATTTTTGGGCGGATTGGAAACGCTTTCTGTGCGAATGAAAGCGCATTGTGATAACGCAACGGCTTTGGCGCATTGGTTAGTTGAACAAACCGCGATTGCTAAAGTGAATTATCCCGCGCTGACATCGCACCCGCAGCATGAATTAGCCAAAAGGCAACAAAGTCATTTTGGTGGCGTAGTCAGTTTTGAAGTTCACGGCGGAAAAGAAGCGGCTTGGCGATTGATTGATGCAACGCAAATGTTGTCGATTACCGCGAATTTGGGTGATGTAAAAACAACTATCACGCATCCCGCCACCACAACGCACGGTCGTTTATCGCCTGAAGTTCGGGCTAAGGCGGGCATTAACGATAATTTAGTCCGAATTTCGGTCGGTTTAGAAGCGATTGAAGATATTAAAGCGGATTTGGTGCGTGGGCTTACGAATTAAGCAATGGTTCTAGTTTTCCCGCTTTATTCAGCGCATTTAAATCATCAAAACCGCCGACGTGAAAATCACCAATGTAAATTTGTGGCACTGTTCGGCGTTTCGTTTTTCGCATCATTTCTTCACGTTGCCCGTCTTGTTCGTCTACGTTAATTTCCGTATAAATCACATTTTTGCTATCGAGTAAGCGTTTCGCCATCATGCAATAACCACAACAATGAGCGGTATAAATCAGAATATTGACCATATTTTTCTCAAAAGTCGTTTTTTATTTCATTGCAAAATAGCGTTGTTTAATCGCTTGCCCGAGTTGATGTACCGCCATCGCGTATTTGTTGCTACTGTTGTATTTTTTGATGGTTTTAAAGTTATCGCCAATTGCCCAAAATTGATTGCCGTTATCCGTACCTAAAATAATATATTTGTCAGAAATATCGCCGTTAATGGGGGTTGCGACCAGTTCATTAAATTTCCAACCAGAGCTAGTAAAATAATGCGCGACGCTGCCAATGGCATCTTCGGAATTCCACAAATCACGTTTGCCATCGCCGTTGAAATCGACCGCTAATTTGCGAAAACTCTTTGGCATAAATTGCCCCAAACCTAATGCTCCTGCCCATGAACCCACCACTTTACGCGGTTCGTAGTTTTCCTCTTTCGTCATTAACAAAAAGTTTTCAAGTTCTTTGGTGAAGTATTCGGCACGACGTAATGTGAAAAATGACAATGTACTCAACGCATCAAAGGTATTCGTTTTACCAACGTTGCGTCCAAAATAGGTTTCTACGCCAATAATGCCAACAATATATTCTGGGTCAACGTGATAGGTTGCACTGGCGCGTTGCAAGGCTTCGGCATTTTGTCGCCAAAAATTCACACCGTTATTGATGTGAGCATCATCTAAAAATTGTTTTCGATAACTTGACCATCCTAGCGTTGGTTGAGGCTTCGATGGGGTGAGTGGTTCGGGCGAAACGGCACCTTGGTATTTTGGTTTTGGTGGAACTTGTGGATCCACTTCCAAACGCAAAACAGAGTCCAAACGATTAGCTTGCGAAAATAAGCTGTTTAAATAATCTTCTGAAAATCCGTAATCGTGAACCATGTGTTGCACAAACGCAGTCACGGCGGGCTGATTTGAATAAATCCCAACAATCAGACGCGGTTCAACATAATCAGGAATTCTGCCTGTATCGATTGGAGTCGGTTTACTCGGACGAATAATCGGCTCAGACGCGCAACCTGCCAATAAAAGCAGCAGAAATAAAACGAATAATCGGCGGAAAGTCATCACAAGTGAATCTCTCAAATAGCAATCGGGGCGGAGATATGGTCATCGGCATCGTAGCCAACTAATTCAAAATCATCGTAAATGTAATCAAAAATCGAAGCCGGTTTGCGCTTGATTTTCATCGTCGGTAAAGCACGCGGCGTGCGTTGCAACTGCGTTTGAGCTTGTTCTCGGTGATTTAAATACAAATGCACATCGCCGCCCGTCCAAATAAATTCACCCAACTCTAAATCACATTGTTGAGCCATCATCATTGTAAGTAACGCATAACTGGCAATGTTGAACGGCAAACCGATAAACGTGTCGCAACTGCGTTGATAAAGTTGGCAAGACAGTTTGTTATTCGCAACGTAAAACTGAAAAAAAGCATGACATGGCGCAAGAGCCATCTTTCCTTGCACGACATTTTCTTGTGGGCTGATTTTTTCGTCAGGTAAATCGGCGACATTCCATGCCGAAACAATAATGCGGCGGCTATTTGGATTCGTTTTAAGTTGTTCAATAACTTGCGTGATTTGGTCAATGGTTTCGCCATTTGGTGTTTCCCACGACCGCCATTGTTTGCCATAAATTGCACCCAATTCGCCATTTTCGTCCGACCATTCGCGCCAAATTTTCACGCCGTGTTGTTCGAGTAAATTGTTATTCGTGTCGCCATTCAAAAACCAAAGTAATTCATGAATAATTGATTTCAAATGTATTTTTTTGGTGGTGATAAGTGGAAAACTGTTCGCCAAATTAAACCGCATTTGATGCCCAAAAATCGACAAAGTTCCGTTTCCCGTTCGGTCGCCTTTTTGCGTGCCTTCGGTGAGTAGTTTTTCTAACAATTCGAGATAATTTTTCATTTTTTAGGTTCTGGCGGCGTGTAAGCTTTGTCTAAAAGCTGATCAATTTTGACGGTCAAGGTTTCAACACCTTTCAAAGTTAATTTTTTATCGCCGCCTTTTGATTCAACAATAAAATTACCGAGCAACGCGGCGTTATCCGCTTTCACCAAATGCCCCATCAAATATGCGAACAAAAAACTCGGTTTGTGCAATCGCCCAACTAAAATGTAATCCGCACCGACTTTTTTGGCTAAATCTGCTGCAACATCATCGTGATCAAAAAGATAACCAACACCGCTATTCGCGTATTGTTGCGCGTCTAATTGAACGGGAATAATTTGATAACCTGCGCCCTTTAATTCATTTTCAAGCATTCCTTTGACTGAGGCTGTGCGTTCAATTTCTGCGGGAATTCCAGGCGCAAGGGTTAAATCTTTTAATTCAAAATCTAAAATTGCAATTTTGATTTGAGCAAAAGCGTTACCGCTTAGACATAACGCGATTACAGCTAAAAATTTCGCTAATTTTTTGTTCATATTTTCGCTTCACGTTTGTACGCAAAAACCATCAAACCTGTACCAACGATAATCATTGGCGTTGATAAAATCTGCCCCATTGTCACCCAATCTAACGCTAAGTAACCCAAATGCGCGTCGGGAACTCGATAAAATTCAACAATAAATCGAAACACGCCATAACCCGCAACGGCTAAACCGGTTGCTGCAATTGTTGGGCGTTGTTTTTGAGTGAAAAGCCACACAATCACAAACAATACGAAACCTTCTAAAAATGCTTCGTAAAGTTGTGACGGGTGACGCGCCACGTCGCCACCATTTGGAAAAATCATTGCCCACGGCACGTCCGTCGGTCTTCCCCAAAGTTCAGAATTGATAAAATTCCCAATTCGTCCCGCCCCCAAACCAATCGGGGCAATTGGCGCGATTAAATCTGTGAGTTGCCAAAGCGAACAATTTTGTTTTTTTGCAAACCACGCCATCGCCACAAATACGCCCAACATCCCGCCGTGAAAAGACATTCCGCCTTGCCAGATTTTGAATAAAATCAACGGATTTTCTAAAAATCCGCTGAAGTTATAAAACAAAATATAACCGAAGCGTCCGCCCAGAATCACGCCCATTGCGCCATAAGTGACTAAATCTTCAATCGCTTCGGATTTAATCGCTGACCACGCTTGTTTAGCGCGGTATTGTCCTAAAACATACGTCGCCGCAAAACCAATCAAGTACATGATGCCGTACCAGTGAACTTTTACGACTCCAATCGAAATAGCAACGGGGTCAATGGCGGGAAATGTCAGCATTTTTAAACGTCCAAATTCGACACGTCGAGCGCGTGCTTCACAATGAAATCACGGCGCGGTTCAACCACATCGCCCATCAACGTGGTGAAAATTTCGTCCGCCGCAATCGCGTCTTCAATGCGAACTTGCAACAAACGGCGATTATTGCTGTCGAGCGTGGTTTCCCAAAGTTGTTCGGGATTCATCTCGCCCAAACCTTTGTAGCGTTGAATCGTTTGCCCTTTTTTAATTTCGCGCATCATCCACTCGAACGCCTGTTTGAAATTTTCAACAGGCTGTTGACGTTCGCCCATTTGCATCACGGATTCAACGTTAAACATGCCTGCCGTTTCGTTTGCATAAGCTGAAATACGTTGATAATCGATGCTGTTGAAAAATGCCAGCGGCAACTCGAAAACTTTGCTCGTGCCGTGTTTGCGTTTTGTCACGGTGATTTTGAAATCGTGTGAATTTTGATATTCCAATTCGCTGGTAAATTTCGCCAAACCGCCAGCTTCAGTCAAACGTGCATGAATGTTATCGAGCCACGTTTGCATTGATCCGGCGGACGATTTCGTTTCATCATTCAGCGGTTGAATGTAGCAAAATTGGTCTAAAAACAAATCGTCATAACGTCGCGCCAAACGTTGAATAATCGCGTTCACGTCTAAAAATGCTTTGGCTAATTTTTCTAGCCCTTGTCCTTGAATCGCAGGCGCGGACGAATGCGTAATTAACTGTGCTTTTTCGAGCGCAAGTTGAATCAAATAACTGTTCAATTCGGCATCGTCTTTGACGTAATGTTCTTGTTTGCCTTTTTTGACTTTGTAAAGCGGCGGTTGCGCGATATAAATATAACCTTTTTCAATAATTTCAGGTAATTGGCGATAGAAAAACGTCAACAACAACGTGCGAATGTGCGAGCCGTCAACGTCCGCGTCGGTCATGATGATGATGCGGTGATAACGTAATTTTTCGAGGTTATATTCTTCTTTGCCGATGCCGCAACCTAGCGCGATGATTAGCGTGCCGACTTCTTCAGACGAAATCATTTTGTCAAAACGGGCTTTTTCGACGTTCAAAATCTTCCCTTTGAGCGGCAAAATCGCTTGTGTTCTGCGGTCACGACCTTGTTTTGCCGAACCACCAGCCGAATCCCCTTCGACTAAAAATAGTTCTGATAAAGCAGGATCTTTTTCCTGGCAATCGGCTAATTTTCCTGGCAAACCTGCAATGTCTAACGTGGTTTTGCGACGTGTCATTTCACGCGCACGACGAGCCGCATCACGCGCTCTGGCTGCATCGATGATTTTGCCTGCAATCAATTTTGCGATTTGCGGTTTTTCTAACAAAAATTCTTGTAATTTTTCGTTCATCGTCGATTCAACGAGCGGTTTAACTTCTGACGAAACGAGTTTGTCTTTTGTTTGCGACGAGAATTTCGGGTCGGGAACTTTCACGGATAAAACCGCCGTTAAACCTTCACGCGCATCGTCGCCCGTTGTGGCAACTTTTTCTTTTTTTGCCAAACCGCTGGCTTCGATGTATTGATTGATTGTGCGGGTTAACGCGCCACGAAAACCTGCTAAATGTGAGCCACCGTCACGTTGTGGAATGTTATTGGTGTAACAAAAAACGTTTTCTTGATACGAATCGTTCCACTGCATCGCGACTTCAACGACCACGCCTTCTTTTTCCGCGCAAAAGTAAAACACGTCAGGAAATAACGGCGTTTTGTTTTTGTTTAAATGTGTGACAAATGCACTGATTCCGCCTTCAAATTCAAAAACATCTTCACGTTCGTTTCGTTCGTCAAACAAACTGATTCGCACGCCTGAATTTAAAAATGATAATTCGCGCAACCGTTTTGCCAAAATATCGTAATGAAATTCGACATTTGTGAATGTCACTTTGCTGGGCAAAAAACGAATCGTCGTGCCTGAACCTTCAAACGCGCCGAATGAAGCAAGTGGCGCGACGGGTTCGCCATTTTTGTAGGTTTGTTTGTAAAGTTGCCCATTTTTGCGAACTTCGAGGTGCAACTCTTCCGACAACGCATTCACAACTGAAACGCCTACGCCGTGTAAACCGCCCGAAACTTTGTAAGCGTTGTCGTCGAATTTACCGCCCGCATGCAACACAGTCATAATCACTTCGGCGGCGGATCTGCCTTCTTCCTCGTGAATATCTACGGGAATGCCGCGACCATCGTCGGACACGCTGACCGAACCATCAGTGTGAATAATCACACGAACCTCTTTGCAATATCCCGCTAACGCTTCGTCAATCGAGTTATCGACGACCTCAAAAACCATGTGATGCAAACCCGAACCGTCATCGGTGTCGCCAATGTACATTCCAGGGCGTTTTCGGACTGCGTCCAGCCCTTTGAGGACTTGAATGTTGCTACTGTCGTATTGATCGATTGGCTTGCTCATAACGATGATTGGTTTCCTATTGCTTAAAATTTTAAAATGCGATGCCCGAATTTCGAGCATCACTTTTGGTGGTGCATTATAGCCTGAAATCGAGATTACAGGCGCATTGCCATAACGATAAATTTGTATTTTTCGCCATTCGGTTCATGAATGAAACAACTGCTCGAATCCTGAGCGATTGTCAGCATTGCTGTATCGCCGTCTAAATTCGAAATGGCTTCGGATAAATACTGCGCGTTAAAGGCAATCGATAATGACTCGTCATCGTAAATAATCGCGAGTTCTTCTTCAGCTTCGTCGTGTTCAGGATTGTGCGTGCTGATTTTCAAACGCTCCGTATCGATGTCGAACGTCACGCCTTTGAATTTTTCGTTCGACAAAATCGACACGCGAGTCAGTGCCGTTTTCAACACGATTTTTTCAATTTCGAGCGGGCTTAAAAAACCTTGTTGAAAAACTTTGCCGAAATCAGGATATTTCGAATCAATCAATTTAGCTGAAAAAATCAATTGCTTGATGTAAATGCGAATGCTGCTGCTTGAAAACTCAACATGCAGTTCGGTTTCGTGGTCGTCGATGAGTTTGCTGAGTTCTAACACACCTTTACGCGGTAAAATAATGCGTTCTTCAAAGCCGGTTGGGGTTTCAAGCTGATCTTCGTAAATCGACAAACGATGTCCGTCAGACGCGACGAGTTCAAGTTTGCTGTCGGAAATGTGAAGCAACAAGCCGTTAAGGTAATAACGCACGTCTTGGTTTGCCATGCAGAACGTGGTTTTGTCCAACGCGCGTTTGAACTGACCGGCGTTAATCATGAACTGATGCTCAAGTTCGCCTTCTGCAAATTCAGGATAATTATCCGCTGGCAAACAGTTCAACGAAAAGCGGCTGCGATTCGATGTGATTTTGACTTTGTCGTCGTTTTGCTCGAATTTGATTTCAGATCCGGCGGGTAATAAACGGCAAATATCCAAAAACTTACGCGCTGGAACCGTGATGGCACCCGATATTGCGTTGGGCAAATCAAGTTTTGAGATAAGCTGAACTTCCAAATCTGTGCCGGTCATCGTTAGTTGCTCGTTGTCGATGACGAGCAAAATGTTTGAGAGAATCGGCATTGTTTGGCGTTTTTCGATAACGCTGACGATTTGTTGCAAAGAACCCAAAAGGGCTTCGCGGTTGATAATAAATTTCATGGTGGTTTTCCTCGTAAAAAAGTGACAAAAATTCAAAAAATTTGGGTAGATAAATATCTATAGCCTTTTGTTGCAAGGCTTTCTCCGTGTCCCGTGCAAATCGTTCTGAAGGCATTGCTGATTAGAATCTACACAATTTAAAACAGGGTTTAATTTTTCATTAGAAAATTCCGTAATCGCTTCTTTTATTTAGACGACGTGGCGTTTTTTATCCATTCCAAAACAAAACGATTTGACGCAAATCAAGTGTATATGGTGTGTCGGTTTTAATGGCGGACGTATCCAGGCATTGAAATCGGTGCTAGGCACTTCGTTTTCAAGTTTATTGTGATAGATATTCCAGAATGAACGCATTAAAATTTCAGAAAAAGTAGGAGTGTGAGGCACAAAAAATAGACGATGACACAACGATTAAAAATAATGCGACCCGAAACCAATACGCGACAGCACAATTGACACAGCCAGGGCTTTATTCTATCATCCGCGAACTATTTTATCCGTTTTTGTTAACCTCAATTAGGCTATAACTCCAATGAAAAGAACTTACCAACCCAGTAAAATTAAACGCGCCAGAACACATGGTTTTCGTGCAAGAATGGCGACACGCAACGGTCGCAAAGTAGTTAATGCGCGTCGTGCAAAAGGTCGCGCAAAATTGACCACTAGCGGTTAAGCGACAAATTTTTGTGACCAAAATAGACTTTAGTTTTCCGCAAAAAATTCGGCTGAAAACGCCGGCTGATTACAAAAAAGTTTTTACTAATCCGACGAAGTCTAGTGATACTTATTTCACGTTACTAGCGGTTCAAAATGATTTTGACTACCCGCGACTCGGATTAGTGGTTGCTAAAAAAAATATAAAGAAAGCGGTACACCGCAATCGTATTAAACGCATTGTTCGGGATAATTTTCGGCGACATCGTCACTCGATAATTAGCATCGACATTGTTGTTTTGGCACGCAGAGAAGCATTAGATGCGGCTCCCTTCTTACTGCAAAAGTCACTGGAAAAACATTGGCTTAGATTGGTTAACCGATGCAATTCATACTTACCACACTCATAAAATTTTATAGATATTTTATCAGCCCCGCGCTCGGGAACGTGTGCCGTTTTTACCCTAGTTGCTCTAGTTACGCTTTAGAAGCCGTCGAACGACACGGAAGCGTTACGGGGTCGTATCTTACACTCAAAAGACTGGCGAAATGTCACCCCTTTCATGAAGGCGGCATGGATCCTGTTCCAGAAAAATCGGTAATTTAAGAATGGATAATATAAGATTTATACTCATCGTTACTTTTGCGATGCTTGTGTTTATGTTGCAGCAGGCGTGGCAGGCAGATTATGCCCCCAAGCCCGCGATTGAAGCCGTTGTAGCGAGTGTGAATACAAAAGATGATTTGCCAGCAACTAATACTGAGCCGCTGGTTCAAACTACCGCATCTAGTGCGGCAAATACAACGGAAGCGACTGCTAAAGTTATTAAAATTACCACCGACACACTAGCGTTAGAGATTAGTACTGAAGGCGGGACAATTCAAAATTTAGATTTGCTCGCTTACCCCGTTGAGCAAGAAAATACGACCGTGAATAAATTACGCGATATGTTCGGTTTTGCGATTCCTGAAATAAATAAAACGCCTGTGCGGATATTTAACGGACAAGTAGACAAATTATTTGTAGCGCAAAGCGGTTTGATTACGAGTACAAATTCAGTTGAAGTCGCTAATCACCACAGTATTTTTGCCTCACTTCAAGAAAAATATACATTAGCAGCGGGTCAAGATAGTTTAACGGTGCCATTAACATGGACGAGTGGCGATGGCTTGCAAGTCACGAAAACCTTTACGTTTAATCGCGGTAGTTATGAAATTGATTTAACGCAAACCGTTAAAAACAATTCGACGAAAGCGTGGAATGGTCGCCAGTACAGTCAATTATTGAAAACGCCCAACACAGAAAGTAAAGGCGGAATGCTAACCAGCGGTATGCGTGCTTACGACGGTGGTGTGATTTATACCGAAGCTAAAAAGTACCAAAAAATTGATTTCGATGATATGCACGACGAAAATCTTGAAGTTGTGAGTTTAGGTGGGTGGACAGCCATGATTCAACATTATTTTGCCTCCGCGTGGGTTCCACCAGCGGATCAAGAAAATCATTTTTACAGTAAAGAATTAAAATTGGGTCAATACGTTATCGGTACTTATTCACCCGCTGTAACGATTGAAACCAATTCTGAAGCGAAATTTACTGCACAACTATTTGCAGGCCCTAAAATTCAGCCATTGATGGAAAAAGTCGCGCCAGGTTTGGAGTTAACGGTTGATTACAGTGTATTAACCTTTATCGGCAAGCCCATTTATTGGCTGCTCAATCAAATTCATAATTTGGTTGGTAACTGGGGTTTATCGATTATCGGCGTGACGTTTGTGATTAAATTGTTATTCTTTCCGTTGTCGCACGCTAGTTTTAAATCGATGGCGAAAATGCGGAAAATTCAGCCGCGTTTGAAAGAAATGCAGGAACGCTTTAAGGATGATCGCCCCCGTTTCAATACTGAAATGATGGCAATGTATCGCAAAGAAAAAGTAAATCCGTTGGGCGGTTGTTTGCCGATTTTGATTCAAATTCCCGTGTTTATGGCGTTGTATTGGGTGTTGAGCGAAACCGTTGAATTCCGTCAAGCCCCATTTATGTTGTGGATTCAAGATTTGTCGATTCAAGATCCGTTCTTTGTGTTGCCAGTGATTATGGGCATCAGCATGAAAATTCAGCAAAGTTTGAATCCCGCGCCGATTGATCCAATCCAAGCAAAAGTGATGAAAATGTTCCCGCTTATTTTCACGGTATTTTTCTTATTTTTCCCAGCGGGTTTGGTGTTGTACTGGGTAATCAATAATACGTTGTCGATTTTGCAACAGACTTACATCACGCGCCAAATCGAAAACGCGAAATAATGTGTTGAATCACGCAGACACCATCGCGGCAATTGCGACACCGTCAGGAAATGGCGGTGTTGGCATCATTCGGATTTCTGGAACGCTCGTTTTAGACATCGCTTCAAAATTACTTTCAAAACCTCTTTCGCCTCGCACGGCTCTTTATTCACCATTTCTCGATGAAAGCGGTGAAATTATTGACTCGGGCATCGCCATTTATTTTCCAGCACCCCATTCTTACACGGGCGAATCAATTTTAGAATTACAAGGTCATGGCGGCGCAGTGGTTTTGGATATGCTGTTGAGGCGCGTGTTAGCATTGGGCGCAACGCATGCGAGAGCGGGCGAATTCACCGAACGGGCGTTTTTAAATGGCAAACTTGATTTAGCGCAAGCGGAAGCCGTTGCAGATTTAATCAGTAGCAGCACCGAACAATCGGTGCGTTCCGCGCAAAAATCGATGCAAGGCGTATTTTCACAGCAAATTCAGTCACTGGTTGCAGAGTTAATCGCTTTGCGTGTTTACGTTGAGGCGGCGATTGATTTTGTAGACGAAGAAATTGATTTTTTAAGTGACGGGTTAATCGAACGACGGTTGAAAGCCTTGTTGACACGCATTGAGCAAATTCAAACGACCGCGCAACAAGGGCGATTATTACGCGACGGCATGACCATCGTTTTGGCGGGTAAGCCGAATGCGGGGAAATCAAGTTTGCTTAATTTTCTAGCTGGACACGATGCCGCGATTGTTACCGAAATTGCTGGCACAACTCGTGACGTGTTGCGTGAACGAATTCAATTAGATGGAATGCCGCTGCACATCATTGATACCGCTGGTTTGCGTGATTCGGACAATGTCGTGGAACAAGAAGGCATTCGTCGCGCTCGTGCTGAAATGGTGAAAGCGGATAAGATTTTATTGCTCATCGATGTGCGTGAATCGGAAGCTGAAACAGAAGCGTTGTTAGTCACGTTACCCACGGATGTTGAAGTCATTCGCGTTTATAACAAAATCGATTTGTTGACACATTTACCCACAATGGAATTAACCGCGAACGGAATCGCGATTTATGTGTCGATTAAAACGGGTGCGGGTTTGGAATTATTAACCACGCATTTAAAGCAAAGCGTCGGATTTAATGCGAATGTTGAAAACGTATTTATCGCACGGCGGCGGCATTTAGAAGCTCTGAACGCTGGTCACGAATTTGTCGAACAAGCTCTTTCGCAATTGCAAAACGCTTTAGCAGGTGAGTTAGTTGCTGAAGATTTACGGCACGCGCAACGCTATTTGTCAGAAATTACGGGTGAATTTACGTCCGATGATTTGTTGGGCGAAATTTTTTCCAATTTTTGTATTGGTAAATAAAGTCAGGTTTTTATGTCGATTCCGCATTCTATTCTTAACGGCTCAGGATTAGGGTTACGCCGTTCATTTTTAACCGAAATTCTGCAAACACCGCAACTAGACGTGGATTTTTTCGAAGTTGCGCCTGAAAATTGGATTACGATGGGCGGCAAATTGGGCAAGCAGTTTCGCGCCATGACTGAACAATATAAGTTTGTTTGTCACGGTTTATCGCTGTCAATTGGCAGTTCTGACCCGCTCGATGAAGCGTTTGTGCAGCAAATTAAAACGTTTATGGCGACGCACGGCATTGAACATTACAGCGAACATTTGAGTTATTGTAGCCACAATGGGCATTTGTACGATTTAATGCCAATTCCGTTTACAGCTGAAGCCGTGCAGCACGTCGCCGCACGAATTAAGCGGGTTCAAGATATTTTAGAGCGTAAAATTGCCATCGAAAATGTGTCGTATTACACGTTAACAGGGCAAGAAATGAGCGAAATTGATTTCTTTAATGCGGTGGTAAATGAAGCCGATTGCGACGTGTTGCTGGACGTGAATAACATTTACGTCAACAGCGTAAATCATGGTTATGACGCGATTGAATTTTTGAACGCAATGCCAGTTGAACGTATTACTTATGCCCACATTGCGGGGCATTATCGTGAAGCGGAAGATTTTTTAGTGGACACGCACGGCGCGGCAATTATCGACCCCGTTTGGCAATTATTGCAGCACGCTTATCAGCGTTTTGGCGTGTTTCCGACGTTGTTGGAACGTGATTTTAATTTACCGCCAATCAATGAATTGATGGCTGAAGTACAACAAATCAAAAAATTTCAAATGGTGGCGTGATGAATTTCCAACAACATCAAGCTGCATTTGCTGCTTATATTCGTAATCCTGAAACGAATCCGTTGCCTGCAAACGTAAAACCTGAGCGCATGAAAATGTATCGGGAGCTGTTTTTTAATAACATCGATGGTTTTTTAATCGCTAATTTTCCAGTGCTGCATCGTTTATTTAGCGAACAAGATTGGCAGGAATTGGTTCAAGATTTTTTTGTTAAACACGTTTGTCACACGCCACATTTTTCTGAAATTCCCGAAGAATTTTTGGCTTATTTACAAAATGAACGGCAATGTGTGACGGATTTTCCGTTTGTGGCAGAATTGGCGCATTATGAATGGGTGGAAATGGCGTTGTCGATTGCAGATGCCGAGAGCGAAAAAATGCCGCTGGAACGTATAACCAAAACCGCATTAAAACTTTCGCCGTTAGCATGTTTGTTGGCGTATCAATTCCCTGTGCATCAAATTTCACCGACCTTTTTACCGTTATTGGTGCCGGAACAGCCGACTTTTTTACTCGCATATCGGAATTTTGAAGATGTGGTGCATTTTTGTGAACTTACGCCGTTAACATATCAGTTATTACAACTGCTCGAAGCGGAATCTGGGCAATTTTCAGAAACTTATTTAACGCAACTTGTGACGTTTGCACCGACGTTTTCAGTACAGAAATTACAAGAAGCAGGTTTAGAAATTTTGCGGGATTTTGTGCAGCGAGGCGTGATTGTTTCTGCTTGAAAATGTTTAGGCGCAAAGAATTTACGCCTAAACTGTACAAAATTTATTCTTGATTTGCAGTTGTTTTAAAACTATCTTTAATGCGAACGAACAATTCTTTTATACCACTGAACAAGTTGGTAACGGTAAGTGGTTCTTTTAGCATAAAACGATTACGCAATACGGCAACCGCTAGGAAGCCTGTAATTTGTGGCATCAATTCAAAAAACAGTGATTCTAAAACACCACCAAAACCTTGAAAGTCACCTTCATTTTTACGATCTGCGCCATTTTCGCCTTCATAAACTGCACCACCTTCACTACTTCTAAGTGCTTCCAATAAATAAATATCGAATTCAACCAATAAAAGCTGTACAACGAAAAAAGTGACGACGCTGCCCACCACCCAATAAAACATATTTTGTACTTTTGCGCGTGCTGCCGACTGATAAACCCAGATGGCAACAAAAATCATGAACATTCCACCAATCATCGTCTTATATCCTTTGAAATTATTATTTTTTTGTTAAGAAAAGAAACAGGTTTGTACATCTTACTATCATGTTTGAACCCTCTTTTTGAACCACCGAACAGGATTCGTATTTGTCACGTCCGGGTGAAACTTGTTTTTTAATCAAGCCATCTTCAACGGTGTATTTTACCACGACTGTCATTTCTTTGGTTCGACCCAAAGAATCGGTAGCAATTGAAACTAATGTGCCGTCGTTTTTAAATTCCCACGAACTAGAAACGAATTTTTTCTCCCCGTCGAGTTTGATGGCTTCAGCGGTTAACGCCCATTTTCCTAATAGTTCGTTGTTATCTTTTAAAGCAACGTCGGCGTGTATTGAACCAGCAAAAAAAACAGCCATCAACGGTAAGCATTTAACGTAATTTGTTATTCTCATTTTTAACCAATCCTGATTGATACTCACAATGTAAATGTAACGTTTTTGATTATATCATTATTAAATATGCCGCTTTAACTTTTAGCGTATGAATCCACGCCAACTAAGTGACAAGCCTTGACTTTCACGCATTCTAAAGTATTATTACCCTTCGGTTTGTGCTAGTTTCTAGCATACTTTTAAAACAAAAAAAATCACAGGAGAATTCAATGGGTGCAATTTTAGACGTTACTGAAATGTTAAAAACACCAACAGGTGCAACGATTGGTTTAGCAGTTGTGGCAGCAGGTTACTTCTTCGTGAGATGGGTTTTTGCTCCACATCCAGAAGACGAAAAATAAGCGATAGACTTCAGTCTTTAGCAAAAAAGGTCGCAACGGCTTATGTTGCGACCTTTTTTTATGTCTAAAATTTTAACATTTGTAATCTTTAGGACTGTTATGTATTCACGTTTTTCCAATAAACTCTCTAAGTTGCTTAATAAACAAGTTCCAGCAACGGGATTAGGTTTGTTTCGTTTGTTTTATGGTCTTATTACGCTGCAAGAAATTTTCTTTTTATTATATTTTAATCACCTTATTTTCGATCCGATCCCCTATTTGGATGTCGAATTTCCGATGATTCCGACTTTTCTGGTTTTGTGGGCGGTCGTTGCGACGTGCGTCATGCTAGGTTATCGCTATCAAACTGCCATGTTGTGTAATTATTTATTCTGGATTTTGTTCGTTAATTTCACACCGATGCAGCGCGATTTTGACGGTGGTTTTGATACGTTCATGATTGGCGCAGGATTTTTCTTGTTATTTTTGCCCGCCGACAAAGCCTTTTCGTTGGACAATTTGCGTTACAAACTTAGTCAACCATTCAAACATTACCGCGAATATGCCAAGCCAACCGTTTCAGTTCTTGCCTATTATTTACCCGTAGCGATTTGCTTAGGATTTTTATATTTCGATTCTTCTGTTCACAAAATGTTTGCCGAACATTGGCGCAATGGTTTGGGAACGTGGTTGCCCGCTACCCAACCTTATTACGTTTCAGCGTTGGATATGTCGCCGTTATTGAATCAAGAATGGCTACAGAATTTGCTCGGTTATACGATTTTAGTCTTTCAATTCACGTTTATATTTTTCTTTTGGCAACGGCATTTACGCATCGTGTATTTGTTGATTGGCATGAGTTTGCATTTAGGGATTACGTTGTCATTCAACATTTATCCATTTGGTTTGGGAATGATGTGCTTTTATTTTCTGATGATTCCGTTTCGCTGGTGGAGAGCAATGGGTCACGTTTTTATTGCAAAAAAACCGACGTTAACGGTGTTTTTTGATCGGCAATGTCCGCTGTGTAATCGCACGGCGTTGACGTTAAATCACTTTGATATTTTTCGGCGTATTGATTTTAAAAACGCACAAGAAAATGCGGCAAATTATCCGGAAATGGCGACGATTAAGTCAGAAACATTGTTGATGGATTTATATGCAATTGATACCAATGGTCACATTTATTCTGGTGTGCAAACTTACGCACAAATTTTTAAACATACTGGTTATTTAGCGTTTATTGGTGTGCTGTTGTCGTTGCCAATGATTCGTCCGTTCGTAGAGAAAAAATACCGCACGATTGCCGACACGCGCGTTCGTTGTGATGTGGCTTGTTTGGTTGTCGCGCCGTTGGAAAATAACACTTGGTACGCTTCTCTAGTTGAACAATACGCTGTTCAAAAGCCGAAAACATTTACGCGAAAACTGACTAAAATTCTCACGTTATTATTGCTATTGCAGCTTAATAGCACCATTCACTACGGGTTGATTTATCGATTGAAATTGCATAATCCCGTTTTATCGCCGTTGACACAAATCAGTAATACGTTAATTTTGTGGTCGCAAACGTTTGTCGGAATTGTGCCGCACCCGCTGTATTTGCACGATCATTTTACGGGTTACGATCACATTTTGGCGATTACTTATACCGATGCCACCGGACAAGAGAAATGGCTGCCATTTGTGAATGATCAAGGACGAATGCTTGCGCCAAATTGGGGGCGAGTACATTCGATGTGGGCAAACATTGCTGTTACGCCAACCATTAACAATCAACGTTTAGAGAAATTTATTATGAAAATCACTGCTTTTTATGGGCGAGATTTAGGCATAGATTTGAATAAGACCACCTTTCATATTCAGATGAAAAAGACTCGCGCACCGAACGATTGGGTGGAAGATTTGCTGCATCAAAACATGGCGGGAACGTGGAAAATCATTGGTGCTGCGCGATGGCAGAACAAAGTGATTCAAATTGAATTACCCGACGACATCAACGCCCTGTAATTTTGACACGATTTTCGATTTTTTTATTATTGCATTGACAGAATAGTCATGATATAAAATGCCCGTGCTTACAGATTAGCGATTAGCGCAATAATAATTAAAACAACTTTGAAGGATTTCACAAATGAAAAAAGTAATTTCTGTATTAGCTTTGGCGTTAATGATTGTTGGTTTAACTGGTTGTATCGATGATCAAGATAGCAGCAAACAAAAAGTTTCTAGCTCAATCTCTTTGTAAGATTGAATAATTGCTAGACCTTTAGCTGTTAGAGCTTTCAGAAAACCCAGCATTTTTGCTGGGTTTTTTGTTTTTAGGGCTTTTAGTTTTTCAAATCGAAAATTTCACCATCAAAAACTGTGGCATATCACAAATTCTTCAGTAGAAATTGTAGCATATCACACATTTCTTACTCTTTTTTAAGTTGGATTTCGGGTGAAAAACAGCGCAATTTTTATATTTAAATCAATAATTTCAATGCGTTAAAGTAAATAAATTTAAGCTGGCGCATATTCTGCTAAATAGTGATAACTCTTTTAAAGTTTTTAAAATTTAAATTTGTTGAACAATCCATTCGAATAAACTTAATTTCAGGATAAAAATGAACACGTCGCTTAAAGCATTCACTTCAATTGCATTACTTGCAGGCACCGCACAAATTGCACATGCACACGCGGGTTTCAAAGACCAAATCACCGAAGGCTCAGTGAAAACATGGAACGCAGTCACCATTACGCACGGCTGTAATACAAATATCGGTGGCGAAAGTAACGGTCAACCACATAAAGATGTTATTGCGTTAAGTGCGATTTTCCCAAACTCACCTAGTTTTGGTGACGTGATTATCCGTGGTACAAAAGGAAAGGCAGCGGTTGCAGAAGTAAAAGATGCGGCTGGAATTATTACTACAAAGGCAGTTGATGGATTCACAATTGGCGAAGAAACGACACTTGCTGATTTATCAAAAGACATCGTTGGTTCAGGAACTTCATCAAGCGGCGTGCCGTTGGTTTCAGCTTTGTCGTTGGTCAATGTTGGCGGCGCAATGTTCGCAAATAACATTCCTAAAGTCGATAGCAAAGGCAACGTGCGCGGCTGGCAAAGTTGGAGCGGCACATCACCCTACAACGGTGCGCCATTGTTAGAAAGCGCGAAAAAACCCGATGGCAGCGATATAAGCGAAACGGGTCTTTCACCTTTCGGCATTAACGCTTTCGCATTTAAACCTGAATCGTGCGCTAAAGCCTTAAAAATCCGTGTGGCGGTTGCCAATTGGTGTGAAAAAGGTGCGGCATCCTACAGCAGCGCAAGTCGTGTTGATTTGTGGATTGGTCACATGACGACGAAATTTAATGACCCCGTCACGATGCCTAGCGCAAATGCCACGCCCGTTTTTTGGTCAACGTTGACCGTTAACCGTGATTTGGTAAAAAATCCAATCACCAAAGCATGTGATCAACCGACGGATTACGACACGGTTTACATCGAACCAAGCAACGATGATATTGACAATTTATTGCCTATTTCCGCTGCAAAATATCCCGCAGGCGCAAATGGTGCGTTGTATTGGCCTACAAAATAATTCTTCGCTGCCAATAATCGACACGTTTTTAAAGCGTGTCGATTTTCAAAACACAAATCAATCAAAAATGCGCGATAATACGCCAATTGTTATTTGTCTTGGATTCTTCTCATGAAAAAAATAGCTCACAAAACACTGTTATCGTTACTCGTATTGAGTGCATTTGAAAGCGCGTCTGCGTTGGATTCTGGCGCACAGAATTTAACCGCCACAATTGGCGCGACGGATTATTTTAAAATCACTTGTGCGGGCGGTACCGACCATTTGAATTTTAAGTTGTTTGAAAATGGTGTAACCGTTTCTCCCGTTTTAATTCCCGAATTACCGCAAATTTTAAACGCAACATTAACGAAATTAAAATTAACCGCGACGACTTCTGCAATCGCAGCGGGTACAAATAAAGACGTAACGTTAAAAGGTGGCAATGGTGTGTACACGTTGACATTAGACACATTCGGCACAAATTTAACGCTAAAAACTGCCCAAACTTATTCCATCCAATATCAATGTTTAAATGCCGCAAAAACAGTTACAGCGGGTTCGTCAACACTCGTAAAATTGGGCGTTGAATCCACAACAAAATCATTAGCCAATAATAAAACAGCAAAATACGCAATTAACTGCGCTGGAAAAACGGATAGTTTAAAAGTAAAAATTACCAACAAAACCGCCGCTGTAAAACTAATTACCCCAGTCATTCCAGCGGTTTCCGTGTCATCGGGAAATTTAACTGCACAAGTGATTAAAAGCGCAAACGCACAAAATACGATTGGCGATGTTTTGGATGTTCAAGAGGGAAATGGTGATTATTCTGTCATGGTTAACAGTCCAATCAACGCCGCGAAAAATTATAGTTTCCAGTACAGCTGTTTAAATACTAAAAATGTCGAAGCGAAAACCTCGCCTTTTCAAATTTTACAAAATCAATAACACGAGGAAATACTGATGAAACGCTTTCTTTTTTTGATGTTAATGAGCTTGCCTGTTTGCGGTTTCGCGCATGATTTGAGTGGTGACTTGGGTGAAGCCGCTTCGGCGACCGATTACATGATGATTTACTGTTCGGCGGATGGTTCGATTACCGCCGATAAACTCTATTTTCAACTTTCAAACGATTCACCTGGCTCTGCGCCATTGGTTAGCGCACAAATTACCAAAAATAATTTTGCGACAAATATCACCGATTTGATTAACGGTGATGCTAATTCGAGTCGTGTCGCTGAAATTGCGGGCGGGCAGGGCGCGTATCAAGTCACTATAAACAAAAACGGCGTGGGTAAAGCGAGTTATTCTTTTGTTTACCATTGTGAGTCGAACGAGGGTGAGCATGCCGAAACCACCGACAGTTCTTTGCAAAATAACTAAATTCGGCTTATGAAAAAAATTTTAGTTTTAGCATTCACACTTATTTTTTCAAATGCTCACGCGGCTACCATCAATGAAAATTCGCCCGATTGCGTGCTGACTTCGCTCAATAACACGCCTATTCATTTTCATGAATATACGGGCAAAGTGTTATATGTGGATTTTTGGGCATCGTGGTGTGGCTCGTGCATGCAATCGTTTCCGTTTTTAAATCAACTCGCACACGAATTTGGTGATCAAGGATTACACATTGTTGGCGTGAATTTAGATGAAAAAGTCGATGACACGCTCGCTTTTCTCGCGCATCATCCGTCGAAATTTACGATTGCGAATCACGGCGGCGAACAATGTGCGAAAAGTTTTGATGTGCAAGCGATGCCAACGTCTTATTTAATCGATAAACACGGCGTGATTCGCCACATTCATCAAGGTTTCCGCGATGGTGAAACGGAAGAATTGAAACAGCAAATCGCTCAATTGTTGGCTGAAAAATAGAATTATGTCGCGTTTTAAAAAAGGTACTTTCTTTTTTTGTTTATTATTTTTATCGGGATGCAGTTCGGTGTCACCGTGGGAACGCGGCACATTAGCAAAATCTCACATGAGTTTAGAACCTGCACCGTTACAAAATAGTTTACGCACGCATCAATACGGCAGCCGTGAAGCGGCTTCAGGTGGTGGCGCAGCGGGAGGCGGTGGTTGTGGCTGCTATTAAAAAATCAAAAACATTACGTCTTTTAACAGCCGCCGCGCTGGCATTACCTTTAACTGCAATTTACGCGAGTGACGAAGAAGCCACTTTTCAATACGGGCATTATGAAGATGGCGCACGCAATTTGTTCAACGCGCAAAGCGGTTTAAAACCCATTCAAGTCGATAGCATTCAAACCAGTACCAAACTCAAACTCTCAGATCGCGTACGTTTAGCGTTTAATTACACGCAAGATACTTGGAGTGGCGCGACACCCATCACCACAGCCCCGTTAGCGTTTGGCGGTAATCGTCAACGACAAATTGCAGCCAACGTTCTCAGTGGCGCGTCGCCGTATTTACAAAATAAAAACGTGTTTGTTGATAGCCAATTCAACCCGTTGCAACAAGACGCGAAAACAGGAAAATTCACGAAAAACGCGCAACTCGTTCACACACTTTCTTCAGCTTCACCCGAAACGCGCAAACAAGGGGATTTACGTTTTGGTTACGATTGGGACGAAGCGAGTTTAGATGTTGGCGCGGGAACGTCGGCAGAAAATGATTACAATTCGAGTTTTGGCAATGTCAGCGGGCGATTAGATTTTAATCAAAAACTCACCAGCGTCAATTTTGGCGCAAGTTACACTGCCAGTGAAAACGAATCGATGCTCGATCACGATGCTGCGCCGTATATTGAAAAAAGCACCTTTGGCACAAAAGTAACGTCGTTGCCCAATGGCGTGAAATTGTTGACGGGTTCAAAACAAGATTGGGCGGGCAGTTTAGGATTGACGCAGGTTTTGAATAAATCTGCGTTCGTGGAAGGCAGTGTCAGTTACACCACGAGCAATGGTTATATGGCGAATCCGTATAAAACAATGGCGGTTTTATTTGTCGATCCGACGCAAAAAGCAGGTAAAGACGGACAATTGAATGGAAGCATGTTGGCGTTTTTAGAACAGCGACCGGAAGAACGTCAGCAATGGACAGAAAATTTGCGTTACATTCAACACATCGACGTGCTGGATGCTGCGTTGCATTTGGATTATCGTTTTTATCACGATGATTGGGGCATTCAGGCGCACACACTTTCAGGCGATTGGATTCAACCGTTGGGTGATGGCTGGTCGATGACACCGCGCGTGCGTTATTATTCACAGAATGCGGCAGATTTTTACGCGCCTTATTTGGTTTCAAAACAAGCGGCTAATAAAGTCACTTTTGATGCTGGCGGAAATCCCGTTAAAACTGATTACAATCCGAAATTATTGCCACAAAATTATTCCAGTGATTATCGATTGTCGGGTTATGGCGCGTTGAGTGGTGGTTTAACGGTGACTAAAAAATTCGCGAAAGGTTTGGAAATTCAAGCGGGTGCGGAGTATTACACGCACGCGGGAAGTTTGAAATTGGGCGGCGGTGGCGAAGGAAATTACACGGATTTTGACGGTTATTTGGTTAATGCGGCGTTGAAAGTGGATTTAGCAGCGTTATCGATTGCTAATTCAAATCACCGTGAACACGCGCAACACGCGCATCATCATGGCGGAGGTGTTCCAGCGGGTGTTATGTTTGACCACGTTTTGCCGAATGCGGGCGATGTGATGGTCGGTTATCGTTATATGTACGCGAATCAAGCGGGAAATACGCAAAACGGTTTGAATACTGTTGCCGATGAAACGCTGGTGAATCAAGCCTGTGCGCCGCAAAAATGTTACGTTACGCCCAGCGAAATGAGCATGAATATGCACATGTTGGATTTAATGTACGCGCCGACAGATTGGTTGACGTTGATGTTGATGCCGCAATTTATGGATATGCACATGACGATGCGCCCGCTTGATGGTGCGCCGACAAGACCTTCGCCGTTGACCGCTTTAGGAGCAGCAATTGTACATTCAGAACACGAACACACGACAGGCGGAATCGGTGATACGGGAATGTACGCGCTGTTTAACGTATTCAAAACAGATTGGCAGCAAATCAATGTAAGTTTAGGCGGCACTGCACCGACGGGTGACGCTGAAATTCAGTTGCGGGACACGCATCGGCAAGATTTAGGTTTTATTCATTACGGAATGCAGCTCGGTAGCGGAACATGGAATTTCAAGCCAGCGGTGACTTACACGGGCAATATCGACGATTGGTCATTTGGCACACAATTAAACGGCACGAAACGGTTGGAATCGCACAATAAAGCGGGTTTTGCATTGGGCGATATTTTTCAGGCGACGACGTGGGGCAGTTACAGTTGGACAAATTGGTTGGCGACTTCGGTGCGTGGCGTTTATACGTTGCAAGGTTCGCTACAAGGCGCGTATCGTGGCGTTTATCATGAAATTGGCGCGATGGATTATGGGCGTAATTATGGTGGACGATTCGTTGATGTCGGTTTTGGGATTAACGCCTCGATGCCGAACGGAAGTTTGCAAGGTAATCGGTTGAGTTTTGAATGGTTGCAGCCCGTTCACGATGACGTGAATGGCTGTCAATTGCCGCGTGAAGGTGCATTGTCAGCGACGTGGTCTTATGCGTTTTAATCAATGAATACATTTGTTCCGACTGGGATTCGATTAAATAAATCTAAAACGTCAGCATTTTTCATGCGAATGCAGCCGTGTGAGGCAGGTTGTCCAATGATTAATTCGTCTGGGCAGCCGTGAATGTAGATGTAACGTGCGCTGGTGTGTACGTTGCCATAACGATTTTTACCTGCTTCTAAACCGTCCAGCCACAAAATGCGTGTCAAAATCCAATCTCGATTCGGGTGATTTGCTGCTAATTCAGCACTATAAATTTCCCCCGTCGGTCGTCGTCCAACAAAAACACCGTGTAACGGTTGTTGATTGCCGATTTTGGCACGAATGGAATGCCACCCGCACGGAGTGCATTCACTGCCTTTATTTTCACCCGTGCCGTTTTTAGCGGTCGAAATGCGATAACTTTTTGTAATTTTTGAATTTATAACGATTTCGAGTTGTTGATTTTGAGTCGAAATATGCAGAAAAAAGTGTGGTTTCATGTTTAAAAGTGGCTAAAAGTGGTTTTATATGTATAATTACCCGCATACATTGCTGGTGTAGCTCAGTTGGTAGAGCAGCTGATTTGTAATCAGCCGGTCAGGAGTTCGAATCCCCTCACTAGCTCCAATAAAATTAAACCCTGCGACTATTTCGTCAGCGGGGTTTTTTTATGCCTCCAGATATTATTTGCACAAGCAATATTGAATATTGCTTGTACGATTTTCAATTCCAAAAATGATTACAGGCTAAACGCCATCGCCGCGACAACTGCCCGATAAATGCCCCACGTCAGCGGAATTCCCACCGCTAGCCAAGCCACACAGACTAAAATTATTGGCGTTGAATTTGCCATATCATCCGTTTCGCCCACTTCTTCATCATGAATTCGGTCTTGCGCTAAACGTTTTTCTTTCGCGAGTTCATCTGGCAACATAAACCATTTTTCATCGACAGGGCGAATTAACAGATTACAAATCAAGCCGACCATCAACAATCCCGCTAAAATCCACATCGTTTGATTGTAAACTTGCTCACGCGGAATGCCCAAGCCAAGTTGATAATCACGCATATAATTTACAATTACCGGCCCTAAAACGCCCGCCGTTGCCCATGCGGTTAATAATCTTCCATGAATCGCGCCAACCATTTGCGTGCCGAATAAGTCTGCTAAATACGCAGGAACGGTCGCAAATGCCCCGCCGTACATACTTAAAATTAAGCACAAACCGCCTACAAATAATAATTTATTACCAGCAATCGCACTGCCAGAAACGCTGAAATATAACGCGCTGCCAGCGACGAAAAAAATCATAAACGTTAATTTCCGTCCTAATTTATCTGACAAACTTCCCCAGAAAAACCGTCCGCCGATGTTGAATAAACTCAATAATGCCGTGAAACCTGCGGCGACGATTGCAATTGCCGCTAATTCGGGTTTGTCCAATTCGCCATACGTTTTCGATAACCCAATCAATTTTCCACCGAAAACTTCTTGCAGCATGGGCGAAGACATTCCAATTACGCCAATTCCCGCGCTCACGTTCATACACAACGCGCCCCACAGTAACCAAAATTGCTTAATTTTGAACACATTTTTAACGTGAACGTGATGCGGCGTAACCATTTTATTTTGCGTGGAAGCGACAGGAATCCAGCCCTCTGGTTGCCAACCCGAAACAGGTAAGCGGTAAGTCAACGCGCCTGCCATCATAAAAACAAAATAAATACTCGCCATCGCCACAAACGTTGGCATCACTCCGACATCTGTTTCGGTCGCAAAGTGTTTCATCAACAACGTCGCTAACGGCGAGCCAATCATCGCGCCACCGCCAAAACCCATGATTGCCATGCCAGTCGCCATGCCGCGACGGTCAGGAAACCATTTAATCAGCATCGACACAGGCGAAATATAACCCAAACCCAAACCGATGCCACCGATTACGCCAGAACCAATCAGCATCAGCCAAAATTGGTGTGTGTAAATGCCTAGTGCTGACAATAACATCCCGCCACACCAACATAATGCGCTAATCACACCTGCGCGACGTGGCCCAACGTGTTCTAACCAACCGCCCCAAAGTGCCGCCGATGAACCTAAAAATACGAAAAATAACGTGTACATCCAGCCCAGCGTGGAGATTTTCCAATCACAGGTGGTGATGAATAATTCGGTGAAAAATCCAACGTCGGCAGAACACGCCACGCTTTGTTTGATGCCGATGGCTTTTGAAAGTGGCAACCAAAATACCGAAAAACCGTATGCCATACCAATACATAAATGAATCGCTAACGCCGCTGGTGGCATCAGCCAACGATTAAAACCTGCGCCCGCAATCGTGTGTTTTTTGTCTAAAAAATCGAGTGTCATAATCTTAAAAAGTTAAATAGAAAGAACTAATTTGCCCATCGTGTGATTGGCTTCAATTAAAGTGTGCGCTTTTTGCGCGTCTGCTAACGGTAAAACTTGGCTGACGTGAATGGCCAATTTACCCGCATCGATGTACGCGGCACATTTTTTCAGTAATTCGATGTGTTTATCGCGCTCGGAATCTAAGTCACGCAACATGGGCGTGAGCATCAATTCAAAACCGATTAACAAATTTCGCATGCGGGCTTCATTCAAATCTAAATTTGACGCATCGATCAACGTCACAATGCGTCCAAAATGCGCGGTACACGCAATGCTCGATTTAAAAACGTCTGCGCCAACCGTGTCAAAAACCAAATCCGCGCCATGATTATCGGTTAAACGATTTACTTCTTTAGCCACGTCCGTTTGATTGTAAAAAATGATTTCATCCGCACCGAGTGATTTCACGAAAGCGGCTTTTTCATTTGAACTCACAGTGGTGATAACTCGTGCGCCTGCGATTTTCGCCAATTGAATCGCGACGTGTCCCACGCCACCCGCGCCAGCGTGAATTAAAACGGTTTGACCGGCTTGCAAATTTCCCCGTTCAAACAATGCGCCCCACGCCGTAATTAACACTAATGGCGCAGCGGCAGCGGTTTCAAACGTTGCTGTTTGCGGCATTAAACTTGCCCAACGTTGGTCAATGACGTTGAATTCGGCGTAATTTCCTTGTTCACGCCCCAAACCGCCGTGACAAAACCAAACTTTATCGCCGATTTTAAAATCCGTGACATTTGCGCCAATTTCGACGACTTCGCCCGCGCCGTCGCAACCTAAAACGGCGGGTAATTGAGCGTTTGGATAAAACAACCCGCTTTTGCGAATTTTGGTGTCCACTGGATTTATTCCAGCAGCGTGCAATCGTACTTTTATTTCTGTGCGTTGCGTTAAATGTGGTTCGGCTATATTTTGTTCAATCAGAACGGTGCTATCGCCGATAGCGGTCATCAATATGGCTTGCATGTGAATTTCCTTTCAATTTATGGAGTGGAAAATGGGAGCGTTAGAAAGCGATTTTTGCTCAAGAATTTTTGGTGCTGAAGTCGCTTTATTGGCGGATGTTACGCAATCGTTTCGTAGGGTGTAAACGCTATCGTCATGCGTCCATTTATGCGGGTTCACGCAGTGAACCCCTACGATTTTCTATTGTTATCATTCTGAAAAGAATAATGTTTCAACGTGAAAAGGTCAATGTGCGTGAACATAATTTGGCGCGAAATGAAAAAGCAAAATTCGGATTATGTCGTATGATTGCGCCATTCTGTTTAACTTTTGAAAAATAACAAATTTATGAAAACAATCGCAATTATCGGCGCGGGACCAGCGGGTTTAATGGCGGCTGAAATGCTCAGTCAATCGAATTTCCACGTCACGGTTTACGATGCAATGCCATCCGCTGGACGCAAATTTTTAATGGCGGGAAAAGGCGGAATGAACATTTCGCACGCGGAAGATTTTTCAACATTTGTCAGTCGTTATGGTTCGCGCCAAACAAATCTCGCGCCGTATTTAAACGCTTTCACGCCCACGGATTTACGCGAATGGTTAAATGATTTGGGCATTGAAACGTTCGTCGGTTCATCGGGTCGAATTTTCCCCAAAGAAATGAAAGCCGCGCCGCTATTACGCGCGTGGTTACAGCGTTTGCGGGCAAACGGCGTGCAATTTTCGATGCGTCATCGTTGGTTGGGTTGGCAAAATAACGATACGAAAAAATTGATTTTCGACACGCCAAACGGTGAAAAAATAGTCAGCGCGGACGCGGTTATTTTAGCGTTAGGCGGCGGAAGTTGGGCGCGATTAGGTTCGACGGGCGAATGGGTGTCTATTTTGCGTGAACAATCCGTGAAGGTGGAAACGTTGCAACCGTCAAATTGTGGTTTTAACGTGGCGTGGCGCGACTATTTTAAAGAGCGTTTTGCCGGTCAGCCATTGAAAAATGTGTGTTTGCATTTCAACGATTTTCAGCAAAAAGGCGAAATGATGATGACAGAACACGGCATCGAAGGCGGTTTGATTTACGCGGCATCGTCGCGCATTCGTGATGGAATTTTTAAAAATGGTACCGCAACCATTCATCTCGATTTATTTCCCGACAAAACCACGGAAGTGTTAATGGCGCGATTAAATCAACTGCGTGGTAAATCTTCGACGGCGAAATTTTGGCGGAAACAATTAGGTTTGGACGGAGTGAAAGCGGGTTTAGTGCGTGAAGTGTTGAATGTGGACGCGCTGAATTCGGCAGAAATAGTTTGCCAAACGTTGAAATTCTTGCCGTTGAGATTGCTTGCACCGCGTCCGATTGACGAAGCGATTAGTAGCGCGGGCGGGGTGAGTTTTACTGCGTTGAACGGGGATTTAAAATGTGAACAATTGACGAATGTGTTTTGTGCGGGTGAAATGTTGGATTGGGAAGCACCGACGGGTGGTTATTTATTGACGGCGTGTTTAGCGACCGGACGTGCTGCGGGGCTGGGAGTGTTGAATTGGCTGGAATCGGGTGAGATTTTGCGCCCCGAAGCGGAATCGAACCACTGACCTATCCCTTAGGAGGGGATCGCTCTATCCTACTGAGCTACCGGGGCATTGCAACGGGATTTTAGCACGAAACAAACGAAGAATGGCGCGTTAAACTGAAACTAACGTGCTGTTTTGGAATTCACTAATCGTCGAACCATCGCGTCCATAACTGGTGACGACTTCCGATTTGCCTTTAAGAATATGCAGCGTACGCTTGTTGTTACGCGCTAAAATATCAATACTCGCGCCATTTTTCTCGTTCAAATGTTTGCATTCGGCACACAAACTCATCATATTTTCCCAATTTATTTTCATCGTATCGGACGATAAATTGGCAATCATCGCCATTTGGAAATAAGAGTTAATGCCGTGTTGCGAATGTGGCAATTGTTCCGCTGCTAAAATTTGCTCTAATTGTTTATTGAACAAATCCAATTGCGTTACCAAATCCCGTTTGTTGTTCGCCACGGTATTGATAAAGCCCGATTGCGGTGTGCGGACTAAACTATCCGCCTCTTGGTTTAGTTGCTGAAAAAGCCGTTGCGTCAACTGCAACGCATTGGAAATTAACTGCTCTGCAATTGGAAATGTGTGTTCAATCATAACGTTATGTGCTGTTGCCCTGACCTAAAGAATCAAATTGAAGCATTTTTCGCGCAATTCGATCGGGATCGATTTTATAAGTGCCGCTTTCAATTGCGTGTTTAATGCGTTCTATTTTCGCTAATCGTTCAGCATCTACACTGGATTCGGTAGACGCATTAAAATTTTTTCTAATTTCTATCATGGTGTTGGTGATGCTGATGCTGTCACCTCTCACCGTAATTTTAGTTTCCGCTGTTGAAATCGCCGTGTTTTCGCCAGTTTCACTATTTTTAGGGGTACTTTTAAAGGGTGGTGAAATCCCCCCCCCATTTTTAATCAATTCGATAGCCATGCCGAGCTCCTTTAAGTGGTCTGTATAATAGACACTCGTATCGGCAAGGCAAAGATATTCTTTAACCCAATTATAAAATTCTATTCTATCGTGTTGTTATTGCGACACTTGCACCACGCCTGCATCGATAATCGTGGCGTTAATAATCCTCGCCGAATTTTGATTTTTCACTCGAATTGTCTGTCCTTTACTGCCGTCCGATTCGGCAACGCCATTCATTTTAATAGCAATTCCTACCTGATTTGAGGTAATCAAAACACGATCACCGCGTTTTACTAATTTAGGTTCGACTAAATCTTTCGCCATTACAATTGTGCCGACGGGTAAATTTCGTATCACCTGTTTATTCACAATCTGATTTAACTGCGTCAAATAATTATTGTGCAATTGCGACACATCTTTACGCACTAACATCGCTTGATTAGTGACGGTATCACCGTGTTGCAGTGGTTGCGTCAAAATGACGACATTTTCAAATGGCGTAATGGTCGCTGACACAAAAATTGACCATTTTTTACCTCCGTTACACCGTACGCTAATCGACATACGTCCGGATTTCGGCAAATTCGGCGCAAAGGTTTGAATCGGCAGCGAGCATAACGGCAAATTCAAGCGATCCATTAACGGCAGTATGGTGATTTCATACTCTGTAGCAGTATTGATATTCTGAGCAACATAACTTTTAACTGCGTCATAAATAGATTCGTGCGTTTGCCATTGTGGCTCGGCATGAGGTGCATTCGTTGTTATAAATGCGCTGGCAAACACTAGCATCAATCTAAACATAAAAGTTAAGAGCCGTTGTTGGGTTAAGGGTTAATGTAATCGCTTTGTGCTGTATAAAGCAGATTCGATGCCAAAATATAAATTTTGTATTTTAGTTGGGTGCGTGAATTTATTCGCGTTGTTGATATTTTCTAAATTGACAATTTCTTGACGCTAATCTGTTGATACTACGTTAAAAACCATACCTTGAACGGAGTAAAAAGAAAGGTTTAACTTTATCGGTTTTTTGACGATAACTCTGTTGAGGAAGAGTACAGGAAACAGTAACCGACTGATTTCTATTGGTTAAATTTTACTGGCATATCGCGTGCTTTTTAATTGAATACGAAAACCTTTTTAGGAGTCATTATCATGGCAATTAGTTTTGATGCCGCTCTTGGCAACCGTCCGACAATTTTAGCGTTGCGGGAAAAACGCGGTGAAATTTTAGCGGCGAATCTTGCTAATGCGGACACGCCAAATTTTAAAGCACGCGATTTAGATTTTTCGCGTGTGTTGAAAAAATCAATATCCGAACCGACCGTTTTAGCACACACCCAAGCCGGACATTTTGCACCGGAAATGCCGTTTTTGGGCGCACAACTAAAATACCGCAATCCAAATCAAGTTTCTCTCGATGGCAACACAGTTGAAGAACACATTGAACAAGCCAAATACGCTGAAAACTCGTTGCAATATCAAGCCAGTTTGCAGTGGTTGGGCGGCGAATTTAATGATTTACGAAGCGCATTCACAGGACAAGCCTAATGTCAGCGTTAAATATCTTTGACATTGCCGGAAGCGGCATGAATGCTCAACAACTGCGGTTGAATTTGGTGGCGAGTAACATTTCTAACGCCAACAGCGTCAGCAGCAGTCAAGGCAGTGTGTACAAATCGCGCCAACCGGTTTTTGGCGCGGAATTAAAAAATGTTATTGACGCGGAAAATGCGGCGAGTAAAGTTGAAGTCCTCGGTGTGGTCGAAAGTAACGCCCCCGCCGTCATGGAATACGCGCCCAATCACCCGATGGCAGATAAAGACGGCTATATTTTTAAGCCAAACGTAAACACGATTGAGGAAATGGCGAACATGATGTCCGCCTCACGGTCGTATCAAAACAACATCGAAGTCTTGAACACCGCGAAACAAATGATGTTACAAACATTAAGAATGGGGCAATAGGAGAATTTTATGGCAGTAGCAAGCAGTACCGCGACAGATAATCAGTATACCAATCTAACCAAAACCACTATCGATGCGAAAGCCGCTGTGTCCGCCGCCGCCGCAAAGAAAAAAACGTCGTTAGGGCAAGATGAGTTTTTGAAGTTAATGACCACGCAAATGACGCATCAAGATCCTAATAATCCGATGCAAAACGGCGAATTCTTGTCGCAGATGGCGCAATTCGGTACGGTTTCTGGGATTCAAGATTTACAAAAATCATTTGCTACCTTTTCGAGTTCGATTTCGTCGGATCAAGCGTTACAAGCCGCGAGTTTGGTGGGGCGTGATGTCACGGTGACTAGCACGCAAGGTGTTTTAGCTTCCGGCGGCGATATAAGCGGTACGGTGAATCTGACCAGCAGCACACCCGATTTAACTATTGCTGTGACGAATGCAGTCACCGGCGAATTGATTAAAACCATTGATTTGGGTAATCAAAGCGCGGGCAATGTGCCGTTTAATTGGGATGGAACGAATTCAGCTGGCACATTATCCAATCCAGGCACTTACAAAATTGCTGCTTCCGCACCGGTGAATGGCGCGAATACTATGTTTACTACCGATATTAACTCCAAAGTAGGCAGCGTCGTGATGGCAACTGGCACAACCGGTATGAAAGTAAATCTCGCTGATGGTAGCAGCGTCGATTTTGGACAAGTTAAACAAATTCTTTAATTTTTAATTTTTAAACTATTCGAGGTAATACATCATGGGTTTTTCAACAGCATTAAGTGGCTTAAAAGCCGCTGCCACCACATTATCTGTCACGGGTAACAACATCGCCAACTCACAAACAACGGGCTTCAAAGAATCTCGCTCTCAGTTTGGTGACGTTTACGTCAGCAGTTTGGGTTCCGTCGGCAAAACTGCCATTGGGTCAGGCGTGCGCGTGTCTTCAGTCGCGCAACAATTCAAACAAGGTAACATTGAACCGACCGCCAACTCGTTGGATTTAGCTCTGAGCGGCGAAGGTTTTTTTGCAATGGGAAATAGCGTTGATCCGCTGGCTCCCGAAAAACCGTTAGAAGCGACTTTCTTTACGCGCAACGGGGCATTTCATTTAAATAACGCCGGTAACGTGGTCGATGATAGCGGACGTTATTTGTTGGCGTTCAAACCCACTGGCACCACCGTGGCTGAAGGTTTTGACGTAGGCGTTAAATTGCCGTTGAAAGTGAACACCGATCAAGGCGCACCCACCGCGACAACGTCTGTTGATATGAAGTTGAATTTAAATGGCGCGGCGGAAACGGCGATTACCCCCTTTGCTTTCGCCTCTGGAACTTTACCTTATATTCCTGATCCAACAACGTACACGCACACCACCTCGATTACCACTTACGATTCATTAGGTAACGCACATATTGCCTCAACCTATTTTTGCAAAACAGCGGTGCCGGATCAATGGGATATGTACACATTTATTGACGGCAGAAGTGTTCAGCCCGGCGTGCAAGCAGATTCTTATGCTATTCCGCCCGTTGAAGCCACCGGTTCGATAGCTTTACCAGCGGGAACGATTACAACCAGTCCAACACGAGTCGTTTTTGATGCTAAAGGGAATTTATCAAAAATATCTGCGATAGCCACAACCGCCGATTTAGCCATCGCGGCAGCAGCACTGTCGAAAATTAACTCGGCTAAAGCTGATGCGGCCGTGGTGATAGGCGGTGTTGCGCTGAAAGCGGCGATTGCACGAGAAACGACGGCAACGACGCAGCTCGCTAAAGTAACTCGAGATGCCGCGCAAGCTGTTGTCGATAGTGCAGCCAGTGCGGTAAAAGCTGCCACTTCAGCGTTGACTGCCGCTCAGAAAAAAGTATCTGTAACAGATCCTAATGACGATACTATTATCATCAGCGGTACACAGTTTACTCTTGACCAAGCGAACGCGGCTCTTGCTGCAAAGCCTACGGATCCCAGTTTGATTGGTCAGCAGTTGAATGCGGAAAACGCTAACAATGCCGCTCTGGCTAAAATCACGGTTGCAGAGAAAATACTAGCCGACAAGACTGGGATAAAGGACAGCATCCAAGCGGTGGTTGATGCTAACCCACCAGCAATCCCAGACGGAACCGTGACAGATACGTTGCTGATTGCAAAGGCTCTTCAGGTTGATGCACAGACTTTATTTGATGCTATCGGTCTTGCGCTGCCACCTGGTACGACAATACCGGAGACTGTTATGCTAACAAGTGCAAAAGAGGAGGCTAGATCAGCCATTGCCGCGAATACGGCGGCTGCGAACAATCAAATTGCAGCGGTGGCGGCGGCGGTTCAATCTACGGTGGATGCTGCCGCGACGGAGACAGAGGCAGCAAATGCGATTACTGCGGATGCGGACGCTGTGAAGGCGGCGGCGGCTCTGGGATTGCCAGGCGTAACCAGAACCCTAAATACTAAGATTGACTTTGGCGGGATTGATCTTTCTTCAATCAATTCGGCTATTAACGCCTCGCCATTTACGTTTAGTATTGATTTGGCAACGTCCACACAGTTTTCTACACCGTTTACCGTGAATGATTTAAAACAAAATGGTTTGTCAGTGGGCAATTTAACCGGTGTGGATGTGGATAAACTCGGTATTGTTTACGCGAAATACAGCAACGGTTTTGCAAAACCGCTGGGGCAAGTGGCGTTGGCGCGTTTCCCAAGCAACCAAGATTTAGCCAAAGTAGGCGCGACGACGTGGATGTCTACGGCGGATTCTGGAATGCCGATTTATGGCGCGGGCGGCGACAACAATTTTGGCACGATTCAATCGTCAGCGATTGAAAATTCAAACGTGGATTTGTCTGAACAATTAGTGAAATTGATTGTGGCGCAACAAGCGTATCAAGCGAGTTCACAAACGATTACGACAGAAAAAAGTTTGGTTGATACGATTTTGAGAATTTAGTTTTTGGTTTTTCTGGTTCCGGCGCGTGGGGTGCCGGAACCAGAAACGGTTGATTTAGTGGGCGCGAATTTATTCGCGTTCACCACTTTACATTCAAAACGGGGAATTTTATGGATCGCAGTCTTTTTATTGCTTCGAGTGGCGCGACACAAACGCTGCTGGCGCAAACGGCAAATGCCAACAATTTAGCTAACGCGCAAACCACGGGTTTCAAATCGGATTTAGAGCAATTTCGCAGTATGCCGGTATTTGGCGACGGTTATCCGACGCGCGTTTTTGCGATGACCGAAAAACCGACCACCGATTTTTCGCAAGGGCCGCTGCAACCGACCGGAAATGATTTAGACGTAGCGATTGACGGCGAAGGATTTTTTGCGGTTCAAGATAGCAAAGGTCAAGAAGCATACACTCGCGCCGGTGATTTCAAAATGACTCCTAATGGCGAATTGCAAACCAGTTCAGGTTTACGATTGTTAAATTCAGCGGGTCAGCCGATTACTATTCCGGCTTCGGAAAAATTGTCGATTAGCGGCGACGGCACGATTAGCATTATTCCATTTGGGTCGCCTACCGGTGGATTGGTCGCAGTTGACCAATTAAAACTGATTAAACCGGATTTGAAAAACGTCGAAAAACGAACAGACGGTTTGGCATATATGAAAGACGGTAGACCGCAAGCCGACAATGCAACCGTGCAACTGAATCAAGGTTTTATCGAAGGCAGCAACGTCAGCGCGATTGGCGCAATGGTTGATATGATTGAACTAGGGCGTAATTTTGAAATGCAAACCAACGTCATGAAAAACGCCAAAGAAAATGCAGCAGCAAGTGCTAAATTATTACAAATGTAATTTGCGTGGCATAGATAGTGCTGATATTTAAAAATCGTAGGGGCAAATAACATTTGCCCAAAATTAACACACGCATAATTTAAGAAAAGGGTGAATAATTCGCCCGTACATTTAAAATAATCTCCGGAGAATTATCATGACAGAACGCGCATTATGGGTAGCGAAAACGGGGCTTGATGCTCAACAAACCCGCATGGCGGTTATTTCCAACAACTTGGCGAACGTGAATACGACCGGCTTTAAAAAAGATCGCGCGGTGTTTCAAGATCTGATGTATCAAAATATGCGTCAAGTGGGCGCACAAACTTCGCAAACGAGCCAATTACCGACCGGTTTACAACTCGGTACGGGTGTGAAAACAATGGCGACCGAAAAAATTCACATTCAAGGTAACGTTGAACAAACGGGCAATCATTTAGACGTGGCGATTAACGGACGCGGCTTTTTACAAGTCACCATGCCAGACGGTAGTACAACGTACACGCGCGACGGGCAATTAAAATTAGATCAAAATGGTCAGCTGGTGACAACCAATGGTTTGCCTTTAAATCCTGCGATTACCATTCCGAGTACCGCATTAAGTGTCACAATTGGTTCAGATGGCACCGTTTCTATCTTAGAATCGGGTAATCCGCAACCGGCAAACGTCGGGCAGTTACAAACAGCGAATTTTATCAACCTCGCCGGTTTAGAACCGATTGGCGAAAATTTATACCGTGAATCCGGCGCGAGTGGTCCACCGGTTGTTGGTACACCGGGTTTGGGTGAATTTGGTAGTTTGGTGCAAAATTCATTGGAAACTTCTAACGTGAACGTCGTAGAAGAATTAGTCGGCATGATTGAAACGCAACGCGCTTACGAAATGAATTCAAAAGCCATTTCAACCACCGATCAAATGCTGTCTTACATCACGCAAAATCTGTAACGAGTGATTAAAATGATAATACGCACTTTTCGATTTTTTGTGCTGTTGCCCATTTTTTTGACGGCGTGCAATACGCCTTTGCCGAAGCGCGAGCCATCATTTTCGCCCGTCGCACCGGCGGATTTACGCCCACCTCAGCAAAGTTCAGGCGGCATTTATCAGGCAGGTTATGATAATCGTTTGTTTGAAGATCATACCGCGCGGCGTGTCGGGGATGTATTAACCGTTTCTTTAAACGAAAATACCCAATCAAAAAAAGCCGCTAACAGCCAAGATTCAAAAGATGATTCAATTTCCGTCAGCTTGCCAACTTTGTTTGGTTTGGGCGCGATATTGCTAGGCAGCGACATGAAAACGTCAATGGATTCTTCAAAGTCATTCAAAGGCAAAGGCAATGCCGGTCAAAGTAATAATTTGAATGGTCGAATTTCAGTGACGGTAGTGGAAGTGTTGCCGAACGGCAATTTAAAAATTCGCGGTGAGAAACGTGTCGCTTTGAATGAAGGTGATGAATTTGTGCGTTTATCGGGCATTGTTCGACCCGTCGATATTTCACCCTCAAATATTATTGATTCGGGTAAAATTGCCGATGCCACCTTTATGTATACCGGCGAAGGTGCAATGGCAGATGCCAGCGCGAAAGGTTGGGTGTCGCGTGCTTTAAACAGTCCTTGGTTTCCTTTCTAACACACGAGCAATAACATGAATCTGCGACAACACGCTTTATTTTTAATCTTGATACTGACAGGGTTTGTCTTTATGACGATAGCGCAAGCGGAACGCATTAAAGATATTGCGTCGATTGAGGGTGTTCGCGTCAATCAATTGGTCGGATATGGTTTGGTCGTGGGATTAGATAAATCGGGCGACAGCAGCACGAGTTCACCGACTTCAAAACAAAGTTTGAGCAATATGTTAATGCGTTTTGGCATTACGTTATCGCCTGAGGATTTAAAACAATTAAAAGCGAAAAACATTGCTACAGTTGCCGTTCAAGCTGAATTACCGGCGTTTGCCAAACCTGGAATGGCGATTGATGTGACGGTGTCGTCGATTGGTGATGCAAAAAGTTTGCGCGGCGGTTCATTGTTAATGACTCCGCTAAAAGGGGCGGACGGTACCGTTTACGCAATTGCTCAAGGTAATTTAGTGGTCGGCGGCATGAGCGCGTCAGGCAAAGATGGTTCGAGCATTACCGTGAATAATCCTAGTGCAGGCAGAATTGCGAATGGCGCGTTGGTGGAAAAAACCGTTGCCACGTCTTTTTCAGATGGCGATTCGCTGGTGTTTAATTTACACCGTGCCGATTTCACCACCGCCAATCACATGGCGGAAGCGATTAACAAATTACTGGGTGCGAATACAGCGAGAGCAATTGATGCCACGTCGGTGCGCGTGAATGCACCGAGCGATTTGGGGCAAAAAGTGATGTTTGCATCGGTCGTTGAAAATGTCACATTGGATATGGACGAAGCACCGGCACGAGTGATTGTGAATTCGCGCACCGGAACGGTGGTGATTAGTAGCAAAGTGCGCGTGTCGCCTGCGGCTGTCACGCATGGTAGTTTGGTCGTGACAATTGATGAAAATGTGAATGTCAGTCAACCGAATCCGCTTTCACAAGGTCAAACGACCACCACGCAGCAATCCAGCGTGAAAGTGAAAGAAGAAAAAAATCGAATGTTTACGTTTAGACCAGGGGTGGCGTTGGATGATTTGGTCAATGCAGTGAATCAAGTGGGTGCCGCACCGAGCGATTTGGTGGCGATTTTGGAAGCCTTAAAATCGGCAGGCGCATTACACGCTGAACTGATTATAATTTAAGGAAATTCCATGTTAAACGCCCCGACTTCTGCCAATGCTTCGGCTTACAGCGATTTCAGCCAATTTGCAAAATTAAAAGTCGAATCCAAAACCGATACGCCCGCCGCGTTGCAAAAAGTGGCGAAACAATTTGAAGGTTTGTTTTTAAACAATATATTGAAAGGCATGCGTTCAGCGAAATTGGCAGAAGGCGCGTTTGATAGCAGTCAATCCGACAGTTACAACGAAATGTACGATCAACAACTTTCGGTACATTTAGCGGGTAAACCTGGCGTGGGTTTGGCTGATTTAATTGTGAAACAACTCAGCCCAAAAGCAGAAAATCAACAACCGCAAAGTTTGGAAGATTATTTGAATAATCCCGTGACGATGGTGCAAACGCCCGACGGTATGAAAGTGAGTGGTCGCGTGTCTGAACGCGATTCGGACGAACCGCCATTCAAGAACAGTCGCTCGGTGCCGATACAGTCAGCGGTTGATTTTGTCAGACAGTTGCACCCATTAGCACAACAAGCCGCCAAAGGTTTAGGCATTGATCCCAATGCGTTATTAGCGCAAGCCGCATTAGAAAGTGGCTGGGGAAATTCGGTGATTAAAAATAGTGACGGCACCAGCAGTCATAATTTATTTAACATCAAAGCCAATCGCGCGTGGCAAGGTAAACAAGTGCAAGTGTCGGCTCTCGAATTTGACCAAGGGATTGCACGAAGAATGAGTTCGGGTTTTAGAGCGTATTCGTCGTATCAAGAAAGTTTTCACGATTATGTGAACTTTATTAAAAATAATCCACGCTACGAATCAGCATTAACCAAAGTCGGCAATACTGAACAATATATGCGTGAATTACAGCAAGCTGGCTATGCGACCGATCCGAGCTATGCGGCAAAAGTCATGCACATTTACAAAAGTAATGCGTTAAATGTATTTGCCGACAATGCAACAACGGTGGCGGTGAAATGAAATAAACATCGCTTATTTAACACTTTAAGAAACAGGTTATTCCTATGCCCAGTGGAATTTTAGGTACCGCGTTGACTGGATTGATGGCGTTTCAACGCTCCATGCAAACCAGCAGTAATAATATTGCCAACGTGAATACCGACGGTTATAGCCGTCAAAGTACAAATTTAGAAACCGCACCCACGACGTTCTCGAACGGTAATTACATCGGCAACGGTGTCAACGTCTCGAATGTCACCCGCAGTTATGATCAATTTATCAGCAACAATGTTCGCACTTCTGCATCCACATTAGGCGATGCCGATCGTTTTCAAACAATGACCGCACAAGTCAATAATTTGATGGCGAATCCCAAAACCGGCATGGCGAATGCGATGAAATCGTTTTTTACCTCGGTGAATGCCGTCGCCAGAGACCCGACCTCCCCTGCCGCGCGGCAGGCAATGATTACGGAATCCAGCACATTAACCACGCAATTTAATAGCGTCTCAACGCAATTAGAAACGTTGCGCGGTCAAAATAATGCATACATGCAAACGAACGTGGATAGCATTAACAGTCTTACACAAAACATTGCCGATTTAAATAACAAAATCTCTGCCGCAACGCGCGGTGGCGGGACGCAATTTCCACACGAATTATTAGATCAACGTGATCAATTATTAGCGAAATTATCTGAAAATATCGACATTTCAACTTTGGCGCGTCCTGATGGTTCGGTCGATGTGTTTATCGGACAGGGTCAGGCATTAATTTCTGGCGATTCACGCTCTCAATTGTCATTAGGTAGTTCAACCACTGACCCGATGCAAAAAAATGTGTTGATGAATAGCTACGATGTGAGCGGTCAATTCGCCAGCGGTTCATTAGCCGGCACGGTGAAATTTCGCGATCAAGTTTTAGATCCTGCCCAACAACAATTAGGATTAGTTGCCGCCGGTTTGGGTATTTCATTCAACGAAGTACATAAACAAGGTGTTGATTTAAATGGCGTAGCTGGAAAGGAAATGTTTACCTTTCAACCAAGCGAAATTCCCGTTTACGCTAATAACAGTAATCCGGGGGGCGGGGTTAAAGTGACTTTTGATAGAGCAACATTAAATCAATTACGCGCCAGTGATTACCGTTTGGATTATAACGCGGGAGCTTATTCGTTAACGCGATTGACTGATAATAGCAAAGTGATGTTTCCGACTGGTGGTTTGCCGACAACGGTTGATGGCATGACCATTACCGAGCTAGCAGAACCGAGTGGTGCTGCCAGTTTTATGATTCGTCCAACGTATCAAGCGGCGAAAAATATTACCGCGACAATTACCGACCCGAAAGAAATTGCCGCATCAGCCTCTACAGCACCCGCTGAAGGCAATAATGCCAATGCGTTAGTCTTAGCGAATTTGGAAAAACAAAGTACGCTCATTGATGGCAAAACATTTAGTCAGTCATATCAACAAATGGTCGCACGGGTTGGCACGTCAGCAAATGCCGCAAGTGTAAGTTTATCCGCACAGAAGGCGTTAAATAGTCAAGCTATGGAAGCACGAGCCAATTTTGCTGGCGTGAATCTGGATGAAGAAGCGGCAAATTTAATTAAATTTCAAAATGCTTATCAAGCCTCGTCTCAAGTGGTCGCTATTTCGCGCACATTATTTGATAGCTTGCTGGGCGCAATTCGATAGGGGTTTACCATGCGTATTTCAACGGCTTATCCGCAACAATTCAACATCAATTCGATGTTTGATCAGCAAAGCAAATTAAATGAAACACAGTTGAAAATTTCTTCTGGTCTAAAGTATCTCACGCCGGCTGAAAATCCAATGGCAGCCGCCTCTGCGCTGGGCTTTGAACAATCGATTGGTGAAGCCAATCAGCTTCAAGATAATATCGCGACGGCAAATCAGCGATTAAGTTTGGAAGAAACCACGCTGGCGAGTGTGATTGACACCATTCAACGCTTACAAGAATTGGGTCTGCAAGGCGTGAGTGACTCTGGCAATTCTGTCGTAGCGCGAAATGCCATTGCGACGGAGTTTGATCAGTTAAACCAACATCTTATTGGATTGGCAAATACACGCAATTCAAACGGCGAGTATCTTTTTGCAGGCGTAAAATCAACCGTAATGCCGTTTAGTCAGGAAAATGCAAATCCTACGACACCTGCTGTTGTAACTACTCCAGTCACGAATATAAATACTGTGGCAGCCAACGCTGTAACAACCTCAGTAAAAACTACCACTCCAGACCCTATTATTACTGTACTTGATGCAGCTGCTGGTGGCTCTGGAGTTACAGAAAAATATTATAATCTCAGTTCAGCAGGTGGTGAATTTAGGGTTGATTACGACATGAAAAGTCAGCCAGATCAAATGGATATTTATGTTAATGGTAGCAACACACCAATAGCATCTACTAATAATAAAGTTTCAGGTACTGGTTCGCTGATAATATCAGGCGACAAATTACCCGCTGGCTCTCAAGTAAAAGTAGTCGTTACTGGCGACAATGGTACAGTCTGGGACTTTAAAGCTAGTTATAGCGGTGTAATGGCTGCAACAACTGCTGCTGAATCAGCTACTGCAGCAATTCAAGTAACTACGCCGCCGACACCAGTGACAGCAGCCATTACAGCCGCAACTGTAAATACACCCGTTTCTGCATTTACTTATTTTGGGTCAAATACACAACGCTCCATTCAAATCGGTACAGGACGTACAATTACTGATGGTGATACAGGTACGGCTACATTTACCTCTGCAAAAACAGGGCAAACGCTTTTTGATACCGTTAAAAACTTTGCAACGGAATTGAGAGCAGACAAACCGACTTTAGAAACGTTGCAAGCGTTGGATGATGCGTTTACGCAAATTTCGACAGTACGTTCAAATGTTGGTGCGCGTATGAATGCGTTGGATAAACAAAAATTAACGAACGACGATTTTATTCTCAATACTAAAACAGCATTGTCGCAAGTGGCGGATTTAGATTACACCACGGCGATTACTAATTTGAATGCACAGCAATTGTCATTGCAAGCCGCGCAACAATCGTATGCGAAAGTTCAAAGTATGTCGTTATTTAAGTATTTCTAATGTTCAAAAACAGTGGTTTCACACCATTGGTATGAAAATCAGACAAAATAGTGCGTTGGATGAACCGCAACGCACTCGTCAAAAAACATGGTTATACTTCACAATTTAGGCGTAGATGCTGTAGTATTCGTCAAATATTTTGCTTTAAATTGATTACTAATGGAGAAAAATAATGACGAGTATTCTTGCAGTGGATGATTCAGCTTCAATGAGAAAAATGGTGGCGTTTACGTTGAAAACAGCAGGTTATGATGTTGAAGAAGCGGAAGACGGTGTCGATGCGTTAGAAAAAGCAAAAGTGCGGACGTTTGATTGCATAGTCACAGATGTCAATATGCCCAATAAAGATGGGATTGAACTCATTCGAGATCTTCGACAATTGCCCCAATACAAAAATGTGCCAATGCTGATGTTGACCACCGAATCCGGCATGGATAAAAAAAAGCAAGGCAAAGAAGCGGGGGCAACGGGCTGGATGGTTAAACCGTTTAATCCGGATCAGCTTTTAAAAACGTTATTGAAAGTATTGGGTTAATTCAATGCGGCACCACTTATTTTATTCAGTTCGGTACAGGAAAAACTATGTCTATTGATATGACAGAATTTCACGATGTTTTATTTGAAGAATGTTTGGAAAATTTAGATGTTATGCAAACGGAGCTAAATAGCATCGATTTGAATGTGTTTAGTAAAGAAAAAATGAACACGATTTATCGTGGCGCACACACGATTAAAGGCGGTTGTGCCATGTTGGAATTCAACATTGTGGCAGATTATGCGAAAGAAATGGAGCATCTTTTGGGCGAAATGCGCGATCAAACTAAGCAAATCAATCCGGACAATATCAGTGTAATGTTGGCATCGGTTGAATTTATTCGCGCCATGATTAAAAAACTACAAAATAAAGAAGTGCTAGACGACACTGATGCTGCGACACATTGTGCAAAAATGCAAGCCGCTATTGTTTAAGTCCACGCTCACTTGCGTCAAAAATAATCCGTGTAACATGTTAAAAACTTAAAATATGTCTATGGCGAATTTTGTCGCTTTAGACATTTTTAGGCACAGGATTTGCACTGAATGAGTGTAGATTTTAGGAAAGGTTGAATTTCAATCTAAATTTAAATAAATTCAGGCACACAGGGTAAATTTATGTCCATTGATATGTCACAATTTCATCAAGTTTTCTTTGAAGAATGTTTCGAAGGCTTGGAAGCGATGGAATCTGGGTTGTTGTCGCTCGATATGGGTGACATTGATTCAGAAGTCATTAACACCATTTTTAGAGCGGCTCATTCTATCAAAGGCGGTAGCGGCACGTTCGGTTTTACCGTGGTGGCAGAATACACGCACATCATGGAAACATTACTCGATGAAATGCGTGACGGACGTAGACAGGTAACGAAACAGGCAGTTGACGTATTGTTAGGCACCGTCGATTGTTTGCGCGAAATGCTGACTTCAATTCAGAACGAAGAAGACGTAAATATGGTCAGCGCGGCGAAACATCAAGCAGCGTTAGAAATAGAATTGAATGGTTCAGTCGGCAATGCGCCCGAGGCAGTGAAAATTGATAAAGTTGTGCCTATCGCCGCACCACTCGAACCAGAAGAAGTCCCTGAAATTGACGAGGAGCAAGGTTGGAAAATTGCTTTTTGTCCGTATTTGAATTTACTCAAAACCGGCAACGATCCCGTGCGTTTGTTTCGAGAACTCAACGGATTGGGAAAATTTACAGCGAATGTTAATATCCAAGATGTGCCACCTTTCGATGAATTAGATCCCGAAGAATGTAATATCTCATGGGAATTAAAATTAGTCACCGATGCGAAAGAAGCCGCCATTCGTGAAATTTTCAGCTGGGTGGAAGACGATTGTGCCTTAGAACTCGCGCCACTATCAAAACCTAAAAAAGTCAAAAAACCAAAAGTGACACCGTCCGCGCCAGTCGTTGAAGTAGTTGCAGCCACTTCTGAAGTGGTTGAATCCGTCGCTAAAAAAGCGGCTGTTATCGTTGAATCCGATCCGTCTAAAAACACGCCGAAAGCCTCCAGTTCGATTCGTGTTGATACCGATAAAATTGATACGCTGATTAACATGGTAGGTGAAGTTGTGATTACGCAATCGATGCTCGGATTGATTGGCGAAAATTTCACCATGGATAAAGTGGGGCAGTTAAAACGCGGCTTGGCACAGTTGGAACGTCACACCCGCGATTTGCAACAAAGCGTAATGAATATCCGAATGTTGCCAATTAGTTTCGTGTTTAGTCGTTTCCCGCGCTTGGTGCATGACATTAGCACGCAATTACACAAAAAAATTACGCTGAAATTAGTCGGTGAAAATACCGAAGTCGATAAAGCCGTCGTCGAATTGATTAACGATCCGTTGGTGCATTTAATTCGTAACAGTTTGGATCACGGAATTGAAATGCCTGCGGAACGTATTGCGGCGGGCAAACCAGAAATGGGAACGATTGAGCTGAAAGCCTATCACCGTGGCGGTCATATTGTGATTGAAATTGTCGATGATGGACGCGGCATGGATAAAGCGAAATTGTTGGCGAAAGCGATTGAAAAAGGTTTGGTCGATGAAGCAACGATTATGTCCGACAAACAAATTCTGGAATTGATTTTTATGCCAGGATTTTCAACCGCCGAAAAGTTGACCGATATTTCAGGGCGTGGCGTGGGAATGGACGTGGTGCGTCGAAACATTCAATCGCTGGGCGGCAATATCGATATTATTTCTGAACTCGGCAAAGGCTCCACCATTGCGATTCATTTACCGTTGACGTTGGCAATTTTAGACGGTCAATCGGTTGCGGTCGGCGATGAAACCTATATTGTGCCGCTGGTGTCGATTATTGAATCGATAAATATCACCGAAAAAATGCTCAACAAAGTAGCGGGCAAGGGCGAAACGTTCAAATTACGCAGCGAGTATTTACCGATTATCCGAATGCGCGAAATTTTCAACGTAAAATCTGGCGCGGCAACCAAATCGAACGAAGGTGTTATCGTTGTCGTGGAAGGGCAGGGCGCATTGTGCGGGTTTTTAGTCGATGAATTACTCGGTCAACAACAAGTCGTTATCAAATCGCTGGAAGCCAATTATCGGCGCGTCGAAGGCGTATCCGGTGCCACTATTTTGGGCGACGGTTCGGTCGCATTGATTCTCGATGTCCCTGGTTTAGTTCGCTTGTCCGTGCGCTAATTTTTCACTTACTCAAACAAAAAACCGTCATGTCACAAGAAAATAAAACACCAGTCGCAAAAGAAACCTTTGTGAAAAATAATTCAGATGTCGCCGTCACCATTCAGTATTTAAGTTTTGTTTTAGGAAAAGAAGAATACGGAGTTGATATTTTACGGGTGCAAGAAATCCGAAGTTGGGAACCCGTTTCGCGCGTGCCAAATGTGCCGCCTTATGAAAAAGGCGTGGTAAATTTGCGTGGTGCAATCGTGCCAATTATCGATTTGCGCGAACGTTTCAGTCTGAGTAAAGTCGAATATACGCCGTTAACGGTAGTCGTCGTTTTACAAACGGGCAGCGGTAATCACACTCGAATTATGGGTGTGGTGGTGGATTCTGTTTCCGACGTGATTAGCGTTGATAAATCTGAAATCCAAGGCGCACCGGATTTTGGCACAAAAGTAAGTAATGAATTTATTAACGGTCTCGTTTCTGTCAATGAACGCATGGTGATGTTGCTCGATGTCGATAAATTATTGACACTTGAAGCAATGGAACAGCCCGAAAATTGATGTTAGTCGTAAATTTTTAATGAGAAAGCAGCAATGAAAATGAATATGCCAATCACGAATAACGAAGTCCTCATGAAGCCAGGAGCGATTTTGGTCACACGCACCGATTTGAAAGGTGTGATTGCGTTTGCGAATGATGCTTTTGTAGAAATTAGCGGATATTCACGCGCTGAGTTGATTGGCTCACCGCACAATATTGTTCGCCATCCTGATATGCCATCCGCTGTTTATGAACAAATGTGGGATACCATAAAAAAAGGTAATCCGTGGCACGGGGTGGTGAAAAATCGTACGAAAGCGGGGGGTTTTTATTGGGTGAGCGCGAATGCGATGCCGTTATTGGAAAATGGGAGTGTGATTGGCTATATATCCGTACGCCACGCCTCTTCGCGTACTGATATTAGTGAAGCAGAACAGTTTTATCGCAAAGTTGCCACTAATGAAGCGGCGTTGCATTCAACCGGTGCCGCCGCTTTTTTTAAGAAAATTAAAGAAATTTCACTCGACAAAAAATTGGCATTTGCCTCCACGCTACTTGCCGCACCGAACGTTTTTTTAATGTCTGAATTTTTGAATACAGCGGATTATGGTTTGCTATCCGTCACTGTAACGTTGACCGTTTTGGGCGGATTGATGGTGTTCAAAATTTCTCATAACACTAGCGAATTAGTCAATTTATCGATTAACGAATTACGCAAAGTAAGCCAAAATAAATTTGGGGTACCTCCTAATTTAAGACGTGACGATCAATTTGGTGATTTATTTCGTACCATTTATGGCACCGGCATTAAATTAGGCAGTGATGTAGGGCGTTTAAATCAAGACACTGCTGATGCGCTGCGTATTATTAGCGGGTTAGAAAATGTGCAATCTAGCGTGTTAATTACGAATGTCAATTTAGACATTATTTTTGTAAATCAGTCGGCGCGAACCTTATTTTCAAGAGTAGAGGCGGATTTTAAAAAACACTTGCCTAATTTTAGAGCGGATACATTGCTCGGCACAAATATCGATGTATTTCATACAAACCCTGAATACCAACGCCAATTACTCGGTAAGTTGTCTGATTCGACTATGTACGAACTCGAATTGGCGGGGCATGCGTTTCAAATTATTGCAAAACCAGTGATTTCAGCGGACGGTTCGCGAATTGGTTACATTGCTGAGTGGATGGACAGAACCCAAGAAAATAAAATTGAACGTGAAATTGAAAATTTAGTAAACTCGATTAAAGTTGGGGATTTGAGAGCGCGAATTCATTTAGAGGGTAAAGAAGGTTTTAATAAATCACTGTCCATTAACATCAATGGTTTAACCGATGTGATTGAAAGCGTATTTATGGACATCAATGCCATTATGCAAAAAATGGCAGACGGTGATTTAACCGGCAACATTCACACGGATTATCAAGGTGCTTACGCGCAATGCAAAGATAATATCAATAACACGATTACTAAAATTAATCAGTTTATTGAGCAGATTCGCGAAGCCGCTGAGTTCGTCAATAATGCGTCTCAAGAAATCGCCAGCGGTAATAATAATTTGTCACACCGTGTCGAACAGCAAGCCGCGAGCTTGGAAGAAGCGGCGGCAAGTATGGAAGAGTTGGCGAGTACCGTAAAATGTAACGCGACCGATATGCAACAAGCTCTCAACGTGGTGAAATCCACCGCGCAATTAGCAGAAAAAGGCGGCGATGTGGTGAAATCCGCGATTGTCGCAATGCGAGAAATCAATGAAAGTAGCAATCGCATTGCTGAAATTATCGGCGTGATTGACGAAATTGCGTTTCAAACTAATTTGTTGGCATTAAATGCGTCGGTAGAAGCGGCGCGGGCGGGTGAACAAGGACGTGGTTTCTCAGTCGTAGCGACTGAAGTCAGGAAGTTAGCACAACGCAGCGCGTCGGCAGCCGCTCAAAGTAGCGAAATGATTCAAAATAGTGTGCAAAAAGTACATGCTGGCACGACATTTGTTAATGAAACAGGGACGGCGTTAATGGAAATTGTGGGCTATATTATTAAAGTGGGCGACCTTGTCGGTCATATTACTGAATCCAGTAACGAACAATCAGCAGGCATTGGTCAAGTTAATCAAGCTGTCGCGCAATTGGATGAAATTACTCAGCAAAATGCCGCGTTAGCAGAAGAAGCGGCTGCGAATAGTATGGCGATGAGTGAACAATCCGCCAAAATGACTCAATTGATTAGTTTCTTTAAATTGAGCAATAAATCGTCATCGTTGGCGGTACGTCAACATGACAGCACATCGAAAAAAGCGGTGGTCGTTAAACCAAAATCGGCGGCGGTCGTTCAATCATCCCCCAGTTACAATAGCGATTGGGAAGAGTTTTAATTTGATTACCGATAAAAAACGTCCACTAATAACTCGCAGGAAATGACAGCCATGACAACCGATTATATCGCCGCAAACAGCAAACAAATTGAACAGTTTTTAACGTTTGAACTCGCCAACGAAGTGTACGGCGTGGAAATTTTAAAAGTGCAAGAAATCCGAGGTTGGGAAGCGGTTCGCGTGATACCTAATGCACCATCGTTTATTAAAGGCGTATTGAATTTGCGCGGGTCGGTCATTCCCATTGTGGATTTGCGCGAACGGTTTTCACTTGAACATTGCGATTACACCCAAAAAACGGTCGTGATTGTGTTGTGCGTCAAGCGTTCGCATGCCGAGACGTTTGTGATGGGGATTGTTGCCGATGCCGTATCGGATGTACTGGATATTAAATGCAGCGAAATTAAAAAAGCCCCGAATTTTGGCGCACAATTAGATACTCGTTATATGCGTGGCATGCACGTTTATAAACAAAATATGATTATGCTGTTGGACGTAGATAAACTGCTCAATCCGGATGAACTGGATGATATTGAAACGATTTCTGATTCAGTTTCTGTTGACTACGATGAATTGCTGTAATGACCAGATTAGTTGCGATTATTAACCAAAAAGGCGGGGTCGGGAAAACGACCACGACGGTGAATTTGTGTCACGCGCTGGCAGAATCTGGCAAAAAAGTCACCGTGATTGATTTTGATCCACAAGGACATTTGGCGGTTTCATTTGGTGTCATTTCGCACGAAATCAGCGGCATTGATTTGGCATTACTCAAAGAAAAAACCATTGATGAGCAAGTGGTGCCAATACGAAAAAATCTGCAATTGATTCCGGCGGGTTCAAAACTGAAAGACGTGGAACAAATGAGCAATACCGGTTCACCGCGCGGCGTGTTGTTGCGTGATGCGTTGCGCGGGCAATTACTGAATCAAGATTTTATTTTTATTGATTGTCCCCCCTCGTCCGGATTATTAGTGGCGAATGCGCTCATTGCTACCCAAGAAGTGTTGGTACCGATGGCGGGTGATTTTCTCGCGTTACAAGGTTTGTCGCATTTAATGGCAACGATTAAACGTTTTGAAGGCGCGTTAAAAAGACACTATAAATTGTCGGTCGTTATTTCCCGTTATATGTCTACCCGCCGCATTTCCGGTCAGGTTCTGAACGTTTTACTGTCGCATTTTCCGAATCAAGTGTTGGCGACGGTCATTCGTGAAACTGCGTTATTGGCGGAATGTCCCAGTTTCGGGCAAACCATTTTGGAATACAGTCCTAAAAGCCGTTCCGCCAGAGATTTCCGTAACCTTGCCAATGATTTTCTTGAAAATAGAGTAATGACAAATGACAATAAATAATTTGATTGGTTATGATCCCCTCGCGTGGCTGGATGCTGAGGTGATTGAAGAAATTCCGCCCGTCGTAATTGCCAAAAAAGCGACCAAATCCAGAGCAAAAGCGAAAGTTGCACCGGTCGCCATTATCGACAGCGAACCCGCCGCAAAGTTGCAAACAATACCAAAAGCACAGGATGAAATTGAGTCGGTTATTGATACGCCTGAAAGCGTTGAAATTGACGTGATGATTGATGGCGACGTTGATATTACGATTGATACTGATGAACACGTCGATATTGAGTTTGAAATTTCTATTGAATCACCGCAAAATGACAAAGATGTGATGAATCAAATCGTTGACGAAGTGAACGAAATGCTTGTAGAAACCATTGCAGCAGAAGTCATCGAAAGCGTTCCTAAAGAAATTATCGAACCACTAATTGAGTTAGGTTCTGATGCAACGATGAAGCATCTTGCTACACTTTACGACACGGTAAAACACGTTTTAGCCGCACATGATAGGTTTGAAATTAACGCTTCAAATGTGACGACCATCGATACGGCGACGTTGCAATTATTAGTATCATTAAAAAAAGATGCACCGCGTTTAAATAAAACCGTAGACATTATTTATCCGTCACCTCGATTTATTGAATCGGCAAAATTATTGAATTTACTTGATGTGCTTGACGTAACCGACGTTTAATGTGGAGTAATCCGCTCAAAGGAGATACGTTATTGTTATGGCAATCGTAGAAAAAGAACGTGAATTTAAATTTACAGCTGAAGATTTCAATATATTGAGAAAATTGTCGAATGATTATTCTGGTATTCAAGTGCCGGATGAACGTTTTGACATGTTTTATTCTCGCTTATCCAAGCGTGTTAGAAAGTTAGGCTTATCCAATTTTAAAGAATACTGCCACTATCTACGCAACAATTATGAGCAAGAATTTACCCCATTCATTAACGCCATTACGACGAATCTGACTTCTTTTTTTCGTGAACAACATCATTTTGATTATTTGCGTGATGTGGTGATTCCTGAATTATTGGTGCGGAATGCAAGTACAAAACAAATTCGTATTTGGTCAGCCGGTTGTTCGACAGGTGAAGAGCCGTATTCGGTGGCGATGACCTTGTTAGAAAATGTACCCAGCGATTGGAATGTGAAAATTTTAGCGACCGATTTAGATACGAATGTATTGCAAACAGCGGTGGATGGCGTTTATACCGAAGACCGTATTACGGATTTGCCGTTAAATGTTTTGAAACGTTGGTTTATGAAAAGTAAATCGTCGTCTGGTCACGTTAAAGTTAAAGCGGAATTGCAGGAAATCATTCAATTTGAACAGTTGAATTTAATTCAAGAATGGGCAATGAAAACGCCGTTTGATGTTATTTTTTGCCGTAACGTACTCATTTATTTTGACCGTGAAACAAAAGCGGCATTGGCAAAACGATATGCTAAACTGCTAGCCAGTAAATCTTGGTTATTTATTGGGCATTCAGAATCTCTGAATCAAATTTGTAATGAATTTGAGTTGGTTGCGACTACTAGTTACCGAAAAATACATAAATGAATTCGAATCAAATTAACAAACCTTCTATTCAAGGCTTTGATCACGTCAATCGTTATCTCGACAGAAATCATGGCATTGTTGCTGCGAAGATATTACCTGGCGAGTATTACGTCACCGCTGAAAATGAATTGATTACGACAGTTTTGGGATCGTGCATTTCAGCGTGTGTCAGGGATAAAGAAACGGGCATCGGTGGCATGAATCATTTTATGTTACCGGAAACAACGGCTGCTAAAATGAAACAAGGTAGCGATGCCTTGATTGGTAATGCGACCCGCTACGGTAATTATGCGATGGAACATTTAATCAATACTATTTTGTCAAACGGCGGTAAACGTAAAAATTTAGAAATCAAAGTGTTTGGCGGTGGAAAAATTATTCCGACATTAGGCGATGTGGGCAAAAGCAATATCAGTTTTATTTTGGATTACATTGACCAAGAAGGATTGGTGTTACTGTCTCAAGATTTAGGCGATATTTATCCACGCAAAGTGATTTATTTTCCAAAAACGGGTAAGGTTGGGATGAAGAAAATTCAAGATTTACACAATGACACGATTGCACAGCGTGATCGTCAATACTCAAGAAAAATTAAAGATGCGCCTGTTGAAGGCGATGTCGAGTTATTTTAATTGAACGATTGAAAACTACATGGACAACCTATCTAAATTTTAGAGTCGTATATGAAAAAAATTCGAGTTTTGATTATTGACGATTCTTTGTTAATCCGAAAAGTATTAACAGGCGTACTAAATACTGCACCTGATATTGAAGTGATTGGAGCTGCGGAAGATCCGTTAGTAGCTCGCGAAATGATTAAACAGCTCAATCCCGATGTATTAACATTGGACATTGAGATGCCGCACATGAACGGTCTAACGTTTTTGCGTAATTTAATGCGTTTACGTCCCACGCCCGTTGTGATGATTTCAGCATTAACAGAACAGGGCGCGGATGCGACATTAAATGCGATGGCGTTAGGGGCTGTGGATTTTGTGGCGAAACCTAAAGTCAATGTCGAACATACGTTAGTGGATTATGCGGAAGAAATTATTGAGAAAGTACGTCTAGCAGCAAACACGAATGTTCAAGTAATGAAAATTCGTGAGGAGCCGCCGCATATTGAGAAAGAGCTTAATCCGATGCAGCGAATTTTAGCGGCTCGAAAAACGACAGGTTTTAATAAAATTATTGCGTTAGGTTCATCGACGGGCGGCACCGAAGCCATTAAAGTAATCATGAAAAGTATGCCCGCAGACAGTCCGCCGATTTTAATTACTCAACATTTGCCCGCCGCGTTTAGCGAGTCGTTTGTGAATCACATTGATTCGATAACAGAAATGACGGCAAGTATTCCCGTACACGGTCAAGTTGTAGAATGGGGAAATATTTACCTCGCACCTGGCAATAAACACATGGAAGTTATTCGTAGTAATAATCAATATGTTATTCAACTACAAAATAGTGAACCTGTGAATCGACATAAACCGTCGGTTGATGTGCTGTTTTATGCTGCGGCGAAATGTGCAGGTGAAAATGCGGTATGCGTTTTGCTTACAGGAATGGGAGCAGATGGCGCCGTCGGAATGAAAGCAATGAAAGCCGCCGGTGCAAAAACCATTGTGCAAGATGAGGCATCGAGTGTGGTGTGGGGAATGCCTGGTGCGGCATTTAAATTAGGCTGTGCCGATTACGTTGTTCCGTTAGATGACATTGCCGCTAAAATTTTGACGCTGGTCAAATCTGGATTGCGCTAATCAACAGACATTATTTTCAGGCGAAAGAAACATTATGAACAGTCAGACAAAATCACAATTTATTGCGGTTGCTTCGATTACATCGGAGTTGAGTGCGGTAATGGTTGTAGCGAAAGAGATTTCGTTAGCTGCGGCAAATGCGAAAGCGATTGCGTTTCGAGCGGGTGATAAAGCAAAAGGTTTTCAACCGATTACCGATTTTATTAACGAGCTGGCGAAAGAAACGATTGAATTAGTTACCAATATCAACGTGTATGCGTTGTTGTTATATCGGTTGACGGTGAATGAATATAGACGAACTGCTGCTTATAATCGTTTTGAGCAAGTCGCGAAATTAGCAGTTGGGGCGCGTTATGCCGATTCGATGCAAGAACCGATTTCGACGGCAAGAACCATTATGCAAGATTGCCAACGTCAATTTAAACGTGACGTGACGCAATTATTAGGACAGCTCGAAGCGGTGATGCACCACGCGCGAGCGGCGCGAGTTATTGCGGCAAACTCTCGAATTGAAGCCTCGCAAGCTGGCGAGTATTTGCAAAGTTTACAAGCGGTTGCCGAAAGCGTCGATAAAGCCGCGCACACTATTCATGATAATGTGCAACGGTGTCGCATTGCATTATCCATTTATCGCAATAGTTAAAAGAGGAACATTGTTTTTATGAAAATGACCAAGATTTACGAAGGAGCGCACCAATGGATTATGTTTGGACGCGACGAAAATAAACCCGACAACATTATTGATAGTAATCAATATATTGTTCGTACGGCGAATAAATGTTTATTGCTGGAACCAGGTGGCACAGAATTATTTGCGCCCATGATGGCGGCTGTTTTGCATCATGCGCCCGTCGAACAAATTACTGATTTATTCGCGTCGCACCAAGATCCAGACGTAATTTCGTCGTTGGGTTTGTGGGATCAAGCATTGTCGAATGCCAAATTGCACGCGCCCGCACTTTGGGAAGGTTATATTCGTCATTTTGGCTGTGAATCCATTCAATATGTACCGATTCCTGATAATGGCGAAACGATTAAAATAGAATCTGTCGAATTACAAATTATTCCAGCACATTATTTGCATTCACCTTGTGGGTTTCATGTTTATGATCCACAAGCGAAAATTTTAATGTGTGGCAGTGTCGGATCGGCGTTTGAAGCACCTGGTGCGCCCGTATTTGTTGAACGTTTCGATGTTCACGTTGAAAAAATGCGTTATTACCATCAACGAATGATGCCGTCGAATCAAGCCAAACGCGCGTGGGTTGATCGCGTTAGAAATTTAGATATTGATATTTTAGCCCCACAACATGGACGCATGTTTAAAGGCGACGACGTAAAACGTTTCTTAGATTGGTTTGATTCGTTACAAGTTGGAACGGGTATTTAGTAAGAAAATATAAATTTGTTGAGTGTTGTTATGTTTGTGTTGTGTTAGAAAGAGAGAAGTAGTTTGTTGTGTTTTTGTTTTTCGTTGAGAAAGTGGGGAAGAACCGTCTGATGAGCAATCATCAGGCGGTTTTTCTTTTGGGGCGATTTAGTTTGCTGGCGCGACGTAACCTTCAGGCTTTTCGTTGTTGCCTTCAAATAAAAATTTGCGGCGTTCGGCGGCTAAAAATACGCGAGCTTTCGGGTCAAAACTGGCTAATCGATTTTCGTTAATTAACATTGTTTGTTGGCTTAACCACGATTGCCACGCGCCTTTTGAAATGTGTTCAAAAATTTCTAAACCTTGTTCGCCTGGAAATGGTGGCGCGTCTAAACCTTCGGCTTCGGTGCCAAGTTTTACACAATGAATGGTGCGTGTCATAAAAAATCCTCTGTCGTAAGTTGTGTTAAAAGTGTGTTGATGGGCGCGGGTAATGCGCGATTTTGCCATTGTTGGCGTGTGTGAAAATTGGAATTATCCATTGAATTCACATCCATCAAAAGCGGCGTGAAATCCAAATGATAATGTGAAAACGTGTGCCGCTGAGTTGGTGAAAAGTTGTGATTTTGAATCGTTAAATTTCGTTCATGACACCATAATTGCGCGTCTTCGAGCGTTGCAACTTCGGGCAAACTCCACAAGCCGCCCCAAATTCCTTTCGTTGGGCGTTGTTCCAACCAAAGTTGCTGCTGTTCATTGCGAATCACCAAAAAAAGCGTTTGTTTAATCGGCGACTTTTTCGGCGGTTTCGACGACGGATAAAGTGCCACAGTTTGCGTCAAAAATGCCGCGCAATTCGTTGACATCGGGCAATCGCCACATCGCGGTTTGCTGCGCGTGCAAAGGGTCGCGCCCAAATCCATAATCGCTTGCGTGTAATCGTCGCACCGTTCCGACGGCGTGATTTTTTCGCTCAATGCCCACAATTTCGTTTCAACTTCGCGCAATCCTGTCCAACCTGAAACCGCATAAAAGCGCGTTAAAACCCGTTTCACATTGCCATCCAGAATCGGCTGCGATGTTTGAAACGCAATACTCAAAATGGCTCCCGCCGTCGATTTTCCAATCCCAGATAACGCCAACAATTCGGGCAACGTATTCGGAAAATAACCAAGTTGCAAAATCGTCTGCGCGGCATGGTGTAAATTTCGAGCGCGAGCGTAATAACCCAATCCTGCCCAACGCAATAAAACGTCATCCAGTGGCGCGGCGGCTAAGGTTTCAACCGTCGGGAATTTTGCAATGAACGCTTGAAAATACGGAATCACGGTGGCGACTTGCGTTTGTTGCAACATAATTTCGGACAACCACACGCGATACGGCGATTTATCCTGTTGCCACGGCAAATCTTTTCGCCCGTGCGTGTCGAACCACGCCAATAAAGCGTCGGAAAAATCAAAGTCTGTGGGTGGTTTTTCTAGCGTCATGCTATGATTTCAATTTCATAAAAAGAATAAAAAGGAGAGAAAATGTTATTAGCAAAAATGGCAGCGGTGGCAGTTTTAATTTGGTTTTATCTGACCGCTAAAGACAACGACGAATTGCCTATTAAATGGGCGATTATTGGTTTAATCGGTTTTGCCATAACGTGGGAAATGGCACATTTAGCCGCCGATGCGTTGTTGCCAAAAAGTCCATCATCAGCGTTTATTTCGTCCAACGCGCCTGCGTTTGTTGGTGTTGCAGCGGCTTGGTTGATTCGTAAAAAATTGTTACTCGATGCCAAACGCGATAATTCTTAAAACACAAAAGGCGCAAGATTTTAAAACCTTGCGCCTTTCGTTTGACCAATCGAATTATAATTTAGCTTCGTTGGTAGCAAGATATTCTGCAACACCCGCTGGACTTGCGTTCATACCTGCATCGCCTTTTTTCCAACCGGCTGGACAAACTTCGCCGTGTTCTTCGTGGAATTGTAACGCATCAACCATACGCAATAATTCATCCATGTCACGACCTAATGGTAAATCGTTGACCACTTGATGACGTACTTTGCCAGTCGTATCAATCAAAAACGCGCCACGGTACGCAATGCCAACGCCTTCAACGGCTACATCGTAAGCGTTCACAATCGAATGGCTTAAATCAGCTGCCATTGTATATTTCACAGCACCAATACCGCCTTGATTGATAGGCGTGTTGCGCCATGCGTTATGCGTGAAATGTGAATCGATAGACACGGCAATTACTTCCACATTACGTTTGGTGAATTCTTCCATGCGGTGATCCAACGCAATCAATTCGCTTGGGCAAACGAAGGTGAAATCTAACGGATAGAAAAAGATAATCGCGTATTTGCCTTGGGTTGCTTCGGCAAAATTAAATGAATCAACGATTTCACCATTACCTAAAACCGCTGGAACAGTGAAATCTGGGGCTTGTTTGCCAACTAAAACACTCATGAATAACTCCAATAATGAAAATAAAAAATAACTCAAACTGCCGATTAAGACGACGGCGTAATTCTACACTAAATTAGTCGGTAATCATCTAGGCGAGCGCGAATTTGTCACGCTCACCGCTGAGATTTAATTTACCGTTTTGCCCGATGTGGCGGGTAATGTTGGCATGGTTTGTTTTGGGAATTCACCCGTCAAACCATTCAAAAACGCCACGATGTCAGCGGTTTCGTCTTTCGATAATTCTTTGTTCAACTGCACTTTTGCCATAATGTTGACGGCTTCGTCTAACGTCGCGACTGAACCATTGTGGAAATACGGCGCGGTCAACGCAATGTTTCGCAATGTTGGCACTTTCCAGAAATGTTCGTCTTCCGTTTTTTTAGATACTTCCGCTACGCCTTTGTCTTTGCTGAAATGGTATTTTGCTTCCAAATAACCGTCGGCAATCATGGGGAATTTTTGGAACGTTCCTGCGCCATTAAACGCCGCGCCACTGTGGCAACTGGTGCAACCGAGTTCCGCTACTTTTTCCATGCCGCGAATTTGTTGCGCTGATAACGCCGATTTGTCGCCGCCGACAAATTTATCGTATGGGCTATTTGGCGTAATCAAGGTGCGTTCATACGCAGCAATCGCTTTCGTGGCAGTGTCTTTAGAAATGGCATCTTTGCCAAACGCTTTTTCAAATGCTATTTGATAACCGTCGATAGATTTCAAACGCGCCACCACGTCATCCCAATTTTTCATGCCCATTTCAACGGGACTCGTGACGGGGCCAGCGGCTTGTTCTTCCAACGTTGCCGCGCGACCATCCCAAAATTGCACTTTATTAAATGCTGAATTCCAAACCGTCGGCGCACTGCGTCCACCGAGTTGAGCTTGTACGCCCATCGAGTGTGAGCGATTATCTTCGCCGCCCAACATGGTGTTGTGGCAAGACGCGCAAGACACTGTGCCAGTCGAAGACAAACGCGGGTCGTGATAAAGCATTTTGCCTAATTCTACTTTTTCGATACTGCTTTTATTATCAGCAGGTTCTGGGGCTTGCGTCGGTAAAACTTCCCACGCGCTGGCAACTGAAACCGAACCGATTAACGCTAAAGTGGTTACTAATGAACGAAGTTTAAACATGTCTAACTCTCCTAAAGGGTACAAAAATAATTTTTATTTTTAGATTTACAAAAGACGTTACGTTTGCCACGCCTTTTGTTCGCGGCAAACTTTAACACACCGACGTAAACACGCAAAAATCGCTGCGTTTACAAAATCGATTTTTATGTTTTAACGGATATACAAAAAGACTGTAGGGGTTCACTGCGTGAACCCGCATAAACATGATGCTTGATGATAACTCGCTGCATTACGGGCGTACACAGTACGCCCCTACGATGGATCTTGTGCAATATCAGCTTTCAAGTAATCACGGTTGGCGCAGTCCAGCCCGTCAACTGTTTGACTTTGCAGAACTGTTCCGCGAGTTCAATCAATTCCGCCAATGCAATCTGTGGGTCTTGATTATGTTTCGCGGCATCAGGTTCAAAACGTTCGATATAAATGCGTAACGTCGCGCCAACCGTTCCCGTTCCTGATAAACGAAACACAATTCGCGAGCCATTTTCAAAGCCAATTCTAAAACCTTGATTCGCGCTGGTACTGCCGTCAATTGAATCGTGATAACAAAATTCGTCCGCGTATTTCACCACATAATCACCAAATGTTTGTCCCGCTAACGTGGTAATTTGTTCGCGTAAACTCGCCATAATGCCGTTGGCAATTTCAGAATCAACCGCTTCGTAATCGTGGCGGCTGTAAATGTCACGCCCGAATTTTTGCCAATGTTCATGTACGATTTCTGCGACGGATTGACGACGACGCGCAATTAAATTCAACCAAAATAACACCGCCCAAAGTCCGTCTTTTTCGCGGACGTGCTGCGAACCCGTGCCGAAACTTTCTTCGCCGCACAACGTAATTTTGTCAGCGTCGAGTAAATTACCAAAAAACTTCCAACCCGTCGGCGTTTCATAACACGGAATTTTGTAACTCGCGGCAACGCGGTCAACGGCTTGACTGGTTGGCATTGAACGCGCCACGCCTTTTAAACCAGCAGCGTAAGCGGGAATCAAGGTCGCATTCGCTGCCAAAATCGCCAAACTGTCGCTAGGAGTCACGAAAATGCCTTTGCCCATAATCATATTTCGATCGCCGTCACCGTCCGAAGCCGCGCCAAATGTCGGCGCATTTTCGCTAAACATCAAATCGGCTAATTCGTGCGCGTGAATTAAATTCGGGTCGGGATGATGCCCGCCAAAATCTTCTAGCGGCGTGCCGTTCTGCACAGAATTTTCAGGCGCACCAAGCATTTCAACAAAAATACGTTTTGCGTAATTTCCCGTCACTGCGCTCATCGCGTCGAATGACAAGGTAATAAAACCGTCTTGAATGCTTTGTTTGAGCAAATCGAAATCGAAAAGCGATTGCATCAATTCGGCGTAATCGTTGACCGAATCAATAATGGTGATTTTCAAACTGTCGATTTCTTGTTCGCCAACAACGTCTACATTTACGTCGGGCAAATCGGCGATTTTGTAACTTTCGAGAATTTTGCTGCGTTCAAAAAAAGCGAGCGTGTCTTTTTCTGGCGCGGGACCGCCGTTGCTGACGTTGTATTTGATGCCAAAATCTTCGTGTTCACCAGCAGGATTGTGGCTGGCGGATAAAATCAAGCCGCCAAATGCGCCGTATTTGCGAATAATGTGCGACGCAGCGGGGGTTGAAAGAATGCCATTTTGACCAATAATCAATTCACCAAAACCGTTTGCGGCAGCAATTTTGATAATAATCTGGATCGCTTCACGGTTGAAATAGCGTCCGTCGCCGCCAATCACCAGTGATTTCCCTTGGAAATTCGGCAACACATCAAAAATAGATTGCACGAAATTTTCCAAATAACCTGTCTGTTTAAAGACGCTTACTTTTTTGCGTAAACCAGATGTTCCTGGATTTTGATCATGATAAGTTTGAGTAGAAATCGTTTTTATGTGCATAATAATCCTCGAAAATAGTTGTCAAATTGTGCTTAAAAGTACACCAAAATACTCGTTCAGTGTAGGAGAAATATGTTACGCGCTTATGTATTATTATGTGTTAGTTTGTTTTCAGTTCCAATTATGGCGGCGACGGAAATACGTCCCGATAAAGTGTGGTTATTGATTGACACAAAAGCCAAAAAAATTGAAATCAAAAAAGGTGAGCAAACGGTTGAAACGCTTGAACACGTTGCGATTGGTCGCGGTGGCGCGGGTTTAAAATCGCATCGTGGCGATAATATCACGCCGCATGGAGAATATCATATTGGCTGGATTGGCGACAAAAGTACGTTTCGGCGGTTTTTTGGATTGACGTATCCGTCGGTTGAAGATGCTGAAAAAGCCTTTGATAAAGGCATAATTAGCGAAGGTCAATATAAGCGAATTGTTCGCGCTCAGGAATTGGGTGTAATTCCACCACAAGACACACCATTGGGTGGTCAAATTGGCATTCACGGCTTAGGCAACGCGGATGCGCGAGTACATGAAGTCTTTGATTGGACGCACGGTTGCATTGCATTAACGAACTCGCAAATCGATCATTTAAGTCAATTAGTCGATACCGGTACTGTTGTTAAAATAAAATAAAGCTGGAAAATATGGCAATGGGTGGTTAGAATTATCGACAGCTGTAGTGTTTTTTTAGTAAAAATTCTCGTTAAGTTCTCATTTTATATAAGGTAAATCTCATGAAAAAATTCGTTAAATTAGCAGTAATCGCATTGTTCGCAACTGTTGTTGTTGGTTGTGCTAGCACAGATGATATTAAACATTTGCAATCACAAGTTGATGGCTTGAAAACATCTGTTGCACAAGCATCTGCTGATGCAAACAGCGCACAAAGTGCTGCTGCTGATGCTGCTTCACGCGCTGCTGCTGCTGAATCAGCTGCAAACCGTGCTGCTCAATACGCACAAGACACAAACAGCAAATTGGACAGCATGTTCAAAAAATCAATGATGAAATAATTTCATTCATTGAATGCTGCTAAAAACCCTGTGGGCTTGCTCGCAGGGTTTTTTTTTGACTGTTATTTCTGATTTGAGTTTTTAATAATGCGTTTAATTCGAGGTTTTTCTCATGCACCGCCTTTTTCAAATGGCTGTGTTTTAACAATTGGTAATTTCGACGGCGTACATTTAGGGCATCGCGCCGTGATTGAAGCCTTGGCAACTCGTGGGCGCGAACGTAATTTGCCGACTGTAATCATGTTGTTTGAGCCGCAACCGTTAGAGTATTTTTCAGCCGATAATGCGCCCTCTCGTTTGATGCGTTTACGCGAAAAAATGCTGGCGTTAAATTCATTGCCGATTGATAACGTCGTCATTGTTCGTTTCAATCGCACTTTAGCCGACTACGAACCTGAGCAATTTATTCAACAAATTTTAGTATCGAAACTGAATGTGAAACATTTAGTCATTGGCGACGATTTTCACTTTGGCAAAGCACGGCGCGGCAATTTTAAACTGTTGCAAGAACACGGCGAATTGCTGGGTTTTTCAGTCGAAAAATCGACGGCGTATCGATTAGCCGATTTTCGTGTTAGTAGTACGCTGATTCGCGATGCGCTGGATGCCGATGATTTGACGCAAGCAAAACGTTTGTTGGGGCAGGATTATTCGATTTGTGGGCGCGTCGCACAAGGCGATAAATTGGGGCGAACGCTCGGATTTCCTACGGCAAACATCAAAATGTTGCGCCGAAATACGCCCATTCGCGGCGTGTTTGCGGTCACGATGACGGGCATTGATAATCGTGAATTTCAAGGCGTGGCGAATGTCGGAATTCGTCCGACGATTGATGGCAATCACAAAGTGATTTTAGAAACGCATTTGTTTGATTTTAACCAAGATATTTATGGGCGTTACGTTAGTGTGCAGTTTAAATATAAGTTGCGGCATGAAATGCGTTTTGCCTCGCTGGAACAATTACAAAATCAAATTCGTCACGATGTGACAGCGGCAAAAGAATTTTTCAGTAATTGCGTCGAGCTAAAATAAGAACGTGCTAAGATGCACCGAATACCCCCTCTCTTAAATAAAAGGCAATATATGCAAGCGCAAATTGGTATGGTTGGTTTAGCGGTAATGGGAAAAAACTTGGCTCTTAACATTCGAGATCACGGTTTCAAAGTCGCAGTTTATGAATATGCCGAAGGCGTTGCCGATGCGTTTGTCGCGTCAGAAGTTGAAAATACTGCTGCCATTGAAAACGCTGAAATGATCAGCACGAATTCATTGCAAGAGTTGGTCGATAATCTGCAAACGCCGCGCGTCGTATTTATGATGGTGAGAGCGGGTGACGTGGTTGATTTTTACATCGACCTGTTAATTCCGTTATTGTCAGAAGGCGACATTATTGTGGATGGTGGAAATTCACTTTTCAGCGATACCAATCGCCGCGTCGCGATGTTGAGCGAAAAAGGCTTGAATTTTATCGGTATGGGCGTTTCGGGCGGGGAAGAAGGCGCACATTATGGCGCGTCGATGATGCCAGGTGGAAATCGTGCCGGTTGGGCAACCGTTAAACCAATTTTTCAAGCCATTGCTGCCAAAGTCGATGGCGAGCCTTGTTGTCATTGGGTGGGCGATAATGGCGCGGGGCATTACGTCAAAATGGTTCACAACGGCATTGAATACGGCGATATGCAGTTAATTTGTGAAGCGTATCAATTGCTTTCGGAAGGTTTAGGATTAAGCGTTGATGAAATTCACGACATTTTTCAAGAATGGAACAAAGGCGAATTAAGTTCCTATTTGATGGAAATTACAGTTGATATTTTGGCTTATAAAGATGAAGACGACGGTTCGCCATTGCTTACTAAAATTTTGGATACCGCTGGTCAAAAAGGCACAGGAAAATGGACAGGGATTGACGCTTTGGAATTAGGTATTCCGCTGACGTTGATTGGTGAAGCGGTATTTGCGCGGTGTTTGTCGTGGCAGAAATCGGAACGTGTTCAAGCCGCTAAAATTTTACCAAAAAGACCTGTTGCCACGTTTAGAGGTGATAAAGCGGAAATGATTGTGGCGATTCACGATGCGTTGTATGCGTCAAAAATCATTTCTTACGCGCAAGGTTTCCGCTTAATGCGTGAGGCTTCAAGAGAATATAAATTTGCGTTGAATTACGGGGACATTGCGTTGATGTGGCGCGGTGGTTGTATTATTCGTAGCAAATTTTTAACGAATATCAAACAGGCTTACAGCAACAATCACGAGTTGAGAAATTTGTTGTTTGATGACTTTTTTGCAAATGTGATGAAAACATCGGAAGTTGGCTGGCGCAAAGCGGTGATTTTAGGGATTCAATTAGGCATTCCAACACCGACTTTTTCATCCGCGTTGGCGTATTTTGATGGCTATCGCACCGAACATTTACCCGCGAATTTGTTGCAAGCGCAGCGCGATTATTTTGGTTCGCACAGTTATGAACGGATTGATAAACCGCGCGGTGAATTTTTCCACACAGATTGGATTGGTGACGGTGGAAATGTTTCCTCAACGACTAATTATTCTGTGTAGAATTTTGAGTTAGTCAAAAACTGAAAACCGTTGTCGTCAATTTATTGCGACGGCGGTTTTTTTTTGAAATTATGTTTAATTTTGGAGTTTCACAAATGAATGCTGATGCCTGTACTTATGTGATTTTCGGTGCGACGGGGAATTTATCGCGCATTAAATTGATGCCCGCGTTTTACCATTTGGATGTCGCGGGGAAATTGCCCGACGGTACGAAAATTCTCGCTATTGGGCGACGTGAATGGACACAAGAAAAATGGCTCGCCGAAGTCAAAGACATGATTCAAACCAAAATCAAAGACGCTTTTGATGAAGCTGTTTTTGAGAAATTTGCCGCGCGGTTGCATTATCATTTTGGCGATTTGCAGAAACCCGAATGTTACAGCTCGTTAGCCGTCACGTTGAAACAACCGCAGTTTCCTCAAAATGCCGCGTTTTATTTGTCGATTAGTCCATCGGATTTCGGTTCGGTTATGGAACAATTGAGCCACAATCACTTATTCGACGAAACGTCAGGCTGGCGGCGCGTCGTGATTGAAAAACCGTTCGGTTACGATTTGGAAAGCGCACAAGCGTTACAAAAACGGATTTCACATTATTTAACGGAAGAACAAATTTACCGCATCGATCATTATTTGGGCAAAGGCACTGTGCAAAATGTGTTGGTGTTCCGTTTTGCCAACGTGATGCTCGAACCACTTTGGAATCGTAATTACATTGACCACATTCAAATTACCCATTCTGAAAGTCTGGGCATTGAAGGGCGCGGCGATTATTACAACGGTTCGGGTGCCATGCGCGATATGTTGCAAAGTCATTTGTTGCAATTATTAACGCTGGTGACGATGGAACCGCCCGTTTCGATGGAAGCCGATGCGTTGCGTGACGAAAAAGTAAAAGTGTTAAAGTCGATTCGTCCGATTTCAAAAGAAGCTGTTCATGCTCATGCGTATCGCGCTCAATATGCCAGCGGCACGGTGAATGGCGAAAAAGTGAATGGCTATTTGCAAGAAGAACACATTCCCGCTGACAGCATTACCGAAACCTATGCGTCGATGAAATTGTATGTCGATAACTGGCGGTGGCGCGGCGTGCCGATGTATTTACGCACTGGCAAACGCATGAAAAAAGGGCAATCGGTGATTTCGATTTGTTTCCGTCATCCGCCGTTACAGTTTTTCCGTGATACCGAAGTCCATTGCATGAATCCGAATTGGGTGTTGTTGGGCATTCAACCCGAAGAATGTATTCGGATTGAAATGACCGTGAAAGAACCTGGTTTGGAAATGAAAACCCGCACCAGTTCACTCGATGCGAGTTTTCGGAATTCCGACGAAAAAGCCATTGATGCCTACGAAGATTTATTATTAGACGTGTTGCGTGGTGATCGGTCGTTGTTTTTACGGTTCGATGAAGTGGAATATGCGTGGAAAATTGTCGATCCGATTTTGCAAACGTGGGCAAGTGAACGCGACTATGTGGCAACGTATCCCGCTGGTTCGTGGGGACCTGAAGACAGTCGTTTGTTCGATAAAGAAAGCCAAACATGGCGCACGTCTTTAACGCCCGAATGTACCAATGCAAAGTAATCTTCACTGGCGACATTTGGAAACGGCGGATTTAATCGCGAAAACGGTTTGTGCGCGGATTTTGGCATTGGCAAACGAAGCGATTGCGGAACGTGGACAATTTAAATTTGTGTTAGCGGGCGGTAAAACACCCGAAAAAGTGTATCGATTATTGGCGCAAAGCGACGCGGATTGGTCGAATTGGTTTATTTATCACGGTGACGAGCGTTGTTTACCGATTGATGATGCGAACAGAAATAGCGTGATGGCGGCGAATGCGTTTTTGAATGCGGTGGCGATTCCGAAAAATCACATTTTCGATATACCGACAGAATTAGGCGCGGAAGAAAGTGCGGCGGCGTATCGGTTGATTGTGAAAGCCGCGCTGCCATTTGATTTGGTCTTATTGGGAATGGGTGAAGATGGTCATGTGGCGAGTTTGTTTCCGACTCGGATTCACGACGAAAATGCGTGGGTGCATTCGATTTATGATTCGCCCAAACCGCCAGCGGAACGGATTACATTGAGCGCGAAAGCGTTGAGTAACACGCACCATTTGTTTTTTTTGATTACGGGAAAGGATAAACGTGAGGCGTTGAAACGTTGGCGCGACGGTGAAAATTTACCCGTTGCGACGGTGACGGTGTTCAATGTGTTAGAGGTTTATGTGGATTCGGCGGCATTTGAAACGAGTTGATTTTCGGCATTTGATACAACAATCTTGTGCCATTAACCCGTGTTGAATTAACATAGCGTTTTTAACAAACTGGCTTAAATAGAAGAAAATATGATTATTAGAGATAACGAAATTGCAGATTTAGAAACCCCGACTGGCACGATGCGAGCGCATATTTTCCGCCCCGTTGCACCAGGAAAATATCCAGGGATTTTGATGTTTTCAGAAATTTTTCAGGTGACGGCTCCGATTCGTCGCACCGCTGCGATGTTGGCGGGACATGGCTTTGTGGTCGCTTGCCCTGAAATTTATCATGAACTTGAACCGTTAGGCACGGTGCTTTCTTATGATGAAGAAGGCACGACGCGCGGCAACGAACACAAAATCACGAAAGAACTTTCGTCTTACGATAGCGACGCGCGGGCGGTTTTGGATTATCTGAAAACATTGGATTATTGCACGGGGAAACTCGGTGTGATGGGTATTTGCATTGGTGGACATCTAGCATTTCGTGCCGCGATGAATCCAGATGTATTAGCGACGACGTGTTTTTATGCGACGGACATTCATAAAAGAGGTTTGGGTTTAGGCAAAAACGACAACTCGTTGGATCGCGCGGCGGAAATTAAAGGTGAATTATTGCACATTTGGGGTCGTCAGGATCCGCATGTGCCGCTTGAAGGTCGTAATTTGCTGAAAGCACGATTGGAAGAAGTGGGAACTCGATTCACTTGGCATGAAGTGAATGGACAACATGCTTTTATGCGTGACGAAGGTCCGCGTTATGATCCAGCACTTGCGCTGCAAAGCTGGTCGTTGCTGCTAGAACTGTTCCACAGACGTTTGGGTTATGGTGATTTAGATATAGAAACCGACAACGTGCAAGCCGAAAGTCGCCACTAAATTTCCAGCGTTTTATCAAAATCGAGTAGCCGGCAATCATCCAAAACAGACATAGTTTGTCGGCAAAAGTTAACAAAAGTAAAATTTTGTTTGACATAATTTTTTTAGGCTGTAGAATACTCGGAATCAGCTGCAGAAACGCAGCGTAAAAGTTCTTTAAAAACTAAATCAAAATAATTTGTGTGGGTGCTTGTGTCGCTAGATATGATTATATAAATAATCGACACAAGAACGAAACACAGTAATTCAAAAGCAATTTTAAATTATGTTAGTGAATTCT
>Ga0265593_1000073_pt1 | contig 72408 bp, 47 predicted proteins | sample saktaG_8_FD_190136 | JGI IMG/M metagenome (GOLD analysis project Ga0265593, IMG submission 190136) | Saline water microbial communities from Sakinaw Lake, British Columbia, Canada - sak_2011_5_24_36m | ecosystem: Environmental > Aquatic > Non-marine Saline and Alkaline > Saline ... | reverse complement strand
GAAAATCCTTCCATTCATTATCGGAAAAGAGGGATCGTCCCTTGAATAACATTTCCAGAACATTTCGTTGAGAAAGCTGGATTGGTCTGATAGTATTTATCCCAAAGGGCCGACCATTTTTTTCCTGGGCAATGGTTGCATCGTAAGCCAGATCGATCTCGGCATAAAATCCACCAGTAAGCATCCTGTCATTATCACTTACCAATTCTGGTGAAATGCGAACATCGTTAAGCTGCAAACTTGGCAAAGTGGCAAGATAACTGTCTGTCTTGGCGTCCAGCCTGGCAGTGATTATATCTATGATTTTTACGAACCCTTTTTCACGGGCACGGGATTTGAAGTATTCCTCTTCTCCCGGCCTGACAGTGCGGTCTTTTAATTGTCGCTTAACAATCTCTAATCCTTCAAGTATCTCTGATTCAACAACCGAAGCGCAGTACCTACCCAATAAAAACTCAATGACATAGGTCGGAACCGGAAACTGATTCTTGAACTGTTTGATAAGGTCTTTCTTAACGATATTCCCCTCAAATCCTTTTGCGGCAATTTGATCTATTTTATCTAATTCCATATTGATAAATTTATTCACCAATAATTGTTTGTTGTTTAAAAATGACAGTTCCATCCGTTTCGGTAATCACCACAAAGGCAGCCAGCCCCTCACATTCGGCCTCTTCTACAAATAGAGTCACTTTCCCCTCAGAAGAGACGTTTTTAACCGTTGATATGACTGAGGCTCCATCATTATGCTTTGTTCTTATCATGACCTTGCATGCACTGTCGGCACCAGTAATCTCAAGGGTACATTTCAGATGTGTCCATTTGGCAGCTACACTTACCTTGCGTAACGGCTGTTTCCCATTCTCAATAGTGATGACAGGGATACAACATTCCTGCATGGAAATCCCTCCGTGCGCATATTCTTCATTCTTTTTAAAGAAAGTGATCCCCGGTGCATATGCAATCAAAACATTTTTATTCCAACGCCAGGGTAGATGCAGAAGTTCTGATTTCCTGCCTTCTTTGATCAAAGCACATCTGCCCCACCTCGTTTCAGTATGATATCCCGGAAGCTCTGTTTTGGGCAATCCTCCGGGGAGCATAAGCCAGCCGTGATCAGTCACAATTTTAATCTTCCTAATCCCTTTCTCAAAAATTGTATCCACAGTTTCATTGATCAGGTCAAATAGTTCATCAATACGTTTGACAATACCTGATTGTTCCGTATGACCAGTAGAATCAATGGAGCCGATCTCCATCCAATGCTGCTTGCCTATTTCAATATCCTCAAAGTCACTTATAAATTTAAATCCAAGGGATTGTAGCTCATTTTTAAAGTTCGCATGAGTAAGGTCTTTTCCTGAAAGAGCTTGAGGACGAAAATCATTGCAAATACTATTGGTATTCACGTTGGGAACAATGGGAGAATTTGATGGCTTTGAAGTAGGTGTTACACTGGGAATGGCGGACCAGGAATATGAAACAGTCGCTTTATGTTTATTCTTGATTACTGCATCAACGAATGCACAAGCTAGGTCATATCGAAAGGCATCAACAAATAGGATAAATTCATCCTTTTCTAAGTCGAGTGGGATTGTTTCAAATGCGCTGATCTCATTAGGAATTAAAGATTGAAATTTATTGGTCAGGTTTTCGAGCCACTCCTTATAGAGCCGCCCGATCACAGCAACAAGAGCAGTTTTATTTGTTATTGAGGTTCCAAAGGAAAGTGCCTTTAATGCAGCATAGTCCGCCTTATGAGCAGTATTCAGATAGTATGTATTTAGCTCTTTGAATGTGCCGGAAGGGATCGGCATAGAGGTTATAGCCGATAATGCTGACAGGTGCAAAAGTGAATTTGCAAGGGGTGCCTTACCCATCTCAGCCCAAACCCAGGTTCTCCGGTGCCCGTGTTTCTGTTCAAGCTCAATGATCTCTTTGGATGCCTGTAAAAATGATTTATCCTGAGTACTTAAAAAAGATTTTCTTAGAATTTCTTCCTGTTCTTCGTTTATCTGCGGAAAACTATCCTCAGGAAATGCAAATAACCCTACTCCCAGTTCTCCCGGTATACACTGGCGAAGTAATTCTTCTATCCAGGGATATTTTTGTGGTGAAGCTATGAATGCGTCCCAGACTTTCTGCCAGTTGTTTTTACGGGAAGCCAATTGTTCGACTATATCATTAATATTTCTCGGATCGGGATAGAAATTATACCTGGATTGGCATATATCAATAAACACTGATTGCTCAGATGAGCCTAATGAGATTAAATATTCGTCTTTCCTATCCAGCCATTTAAATATGGATTGGGTCTCATTGGGTAATAGCAAACCATATAAAAAATCAGCGTTTACAAAGGAAGGATAGGCAATATCACTTTCCATCACCATTCTGTCAAGGGCCTTTAAGGCTGCTTCACGGGTGGCTGCGTCTTGTGACACATTCAAACCCAATCCTTCCTCACCATTTTGAAGAAAAGCATTTACAGTCCATTCCTTACCATTTCTATGCTGCCAGAAGACTCCGGTGTATTGATATTCCATCAATGGCATTAACTCTGGTCGAGCATTGCTAAGGTTCTTTAAGTCCTGTTTGGAGATCCCCGGTAAATAAATGATGGGGGTTTCCCGGTCTGTCCATTTAGCCTCTGACAACACTTTTGCAACCATACATTTTAGCCAGATAGCCGGTCCGGTCTTTTTTTCTACGCTGTAATCTCCAAAGATTAACAGAAAAGGAAGCTGCTCCTGCAAAGTTGAAATAATGCTTTTCCACTGATTTTCAGGATCACACCAAATGATAACCTCGGGCCGGACCAAGGTTCCGCTTTCAAAAAGTGCTGCCCCCTGAATACTTTTTATGAGCTTATCGGTGAATTTATCTGCCATTTCTATCTTGAGGGTTTCATTTACAATTATTCATTATTTTTCTTTAAACTTTTCTCTTGCCTCTCTTTTTTCAGCAAGTGTGAAATGCTTATCATTGATTCTTTCAACAGTTCCGTATAACGAAGTATCAGGATTTTTACCTCTGTCTTTGTCCCATTTGATATTTGGCTTGTTTCGCAGAATATTTGCTTCCATGAATGGACGTATGTTTAATCGAACCCCATCATTAATATCCGGGTCCCATCCAATAGGTTGCTTATACAAGGGTTTCCAACGAACAAATATGTCGTGAGGTGGTTCTCCTTCAAGAATTAATTCCAGTTTTCTTTTAAGTTCTTTTGCAGCAATCAATAATCCATCACTACCACTTTCATTATTACGTACCCTTGCTTCACACTGGCGTATCCAATCCCCAAGATAAGTGAAAACTACTTTTTGAAGATTTTCTTTTGTGAGCTTAAGGTAGTTCACAAGCACTCCAAAACCATCCTTTCTGCCGTCCCAAATATGCCAGATAAATGGACGATTCTGAAAGAGTTTTATATGTTGATTGAAAAATTGATCACGCAACCAAAAATCTAAATTTAGTGATTGAGATCCGGTCAGCTTCAACAATTCTTCAATCGTATGATTGTCCCAGTTCTTGCCATAAGCGTTTTTAAGTAATTCCCGTAAACGATCAGATGTTGTTGGTTCACCATTGACAGCAGGAATACAAACAATACCATCATCATCCTCAAAATTATCTAATATTAAGTTTTCCGGTTGTTCAGGCCAATGATAGCCCAGTAAACGCCCCACTGCAACCTGCAAAGGATTTTCGGATGTTACAATATCTCCCTTGAAAACCCATTGTGTTGGATCATTAGAGAATGGTTCCATTAATCCGTCCGGAAATTTTTCCTTAGCCAGCCTTTCCCAGTTTAATCTATCAAACGGTACTTTTGCTACAGAAGCAGTTGAGATAGCAAGATTTTGATCAATTTTTCGCAACTCCGTCTCGTAAGTCTCAGATTTTAAGTAACAATTTATTGCCGGTAATAATTTTTCATTAAAAGGAATTAAAACCGTGATTTCGCTTGTAAAGGGTTTAGCATCAAAACTGTTACAGGTTAATCGACCTACATTTGTAAGATAGAATCCACATTTATCAAATGCTTTGAACCCCTGAAAACGAGCAAAATCCTTTCCTTCGTTTTGCCAATTAAGAATATAATGACAACCTTGTGATGATTGTGCGAGAGGGCCTCCATAGGCCAATTTCCAATGGCTTAGCTTATTAACCTCCCAGAAAAGATATTTAAATTTTGGATCATCTCCTGTTTTAATTCCTTGAAATGGTTTTGCAAATTTTTCCAGTATTGGGAACTCGCTTTGATTGTGATCAGTGTCCAAAATAAATTTTGAGTCTGGGTTTTTTAACTGTTCATGTTGACTTACAAATTTAATTTCTCCATTTTTGAGGCTCTGATCTTTAAGCTGAACTGTATCAAATTTAGATGCATCAATCCCTGCTATTAAATGGTTCTTTGAAGGGATAATTTTATTAATTGAAAATAAAATTGCTTTTACTACTTCTCCCGTAATTTGACTAAAAGCTCCTGGTCCTAAACGTGCTAAAAAATTCCATTGGTACTCTTTAATAAGCCTCTCTCGGAATTTTTTATATGAGGCCATAAAAAGCCAATTTTGAGGTAGCACCACTGCAATTGTTCCATCTCTTGAAATTGCTTTTAATATTCTGTCTAAAAAGATTGTGGCCAGGTCAGCTTTTGAATCCGGGAAATTTTTAAAACAATAACCAGCTAATACCTCATCTTGCTTCCCACGAGATAAATAAGGTACATTGGTAATGATTAAATCAAATTTCCGAGAAAGGATTTTGGCTGCGCTATTAATTCCCAAAGCCATTACACCTCTCTCAGCTTGCTCATCGTTCTTCAATTCAATTTCTTTCTCCAATGCTTGCTCCAATGTCGGTTGCAACTCAGCAAATGAAGCACAGAAGGCATCGGCTTTTATAGTAGATGGGTCAAGTAGGCTACCGAGTTCAGGTGCTTGTTGAAAGAGGTCGTATAGTGCAGCCATTCCATTTTGCATTCGATCATCTTTACCAGCGAGTTTAGTCCAATCATCTTTTTTCCCTCTTGGTGCTACACCGCTACAAGCAAGGTTCATTTCTGGCAGGGGTTGATATCCACCCATAAATTTCCATGCAGCAAGAGCAAGATTAAAAGCAGCAATTTGTGTGCAGCGAGGGTCTAATTCTAATCCAAAAATATTTTCCGCTATCGTTTTTTTTGCAGCATCAACAGCGGCCAATCCTTCTTCATGAATCCGTAATTTAGCAAGAACATTGAAAGTTTCCACGATAAAATGCCCACTACCCATACAAGGATCGAGCATTGTAAAATCTGCTGCTTTAGATGCCCAGCCTTCAAACTTTCCTGCTGCCGGAGAACCATCATCAAGAAAGCGGATATATTCAAATTTTACAGGTGGTATTTCATTTGGGTATCTGCTTACCCACCATGAACCAATGGTATTGTCAATAAGAAAGTGAACCATATAAGGTTCAGTAAAGAGCTGAGTAACTGCAGGTAGTTTTTCTCCATCAATTTTATCGCCTGAAGAATTGATGCGATCTTTTGCTTCACTTTGCCAAAACTGATAAACCCAGCCCAAACTGTCAGTGCCAGAAAAAGCATTTTCATCAATTGACACTAATAAATTCTCCAAAGCAATACGATCTTCGGTACTGAAATCCAATTGCATTAAAGGATCATCTGTCCGAAATATAGCTGGTAACATTTGGGAAGCGTAGTGCGCTGCAGCCGTCCATTTATCTGGATAAAATTCTTCCTTTGCTAATTCTTCACAATCTGCCATCGAAACACTTATTCCATGTATCGGGTGTATAAGCAAGCCATTGCGTTCTAAGAATTTTGCAAAGAGCATTTTATGCCAGTACTCATATGCTAATTCATATTCGAGATGGTCTATTTGTTGGACCTTTCCATCCAATATATCACCAAGCAATCGGGCCCGGTTGCGTAAGCGTCTGCGCAGTACTCTTTGTTCAGGCAAAAGATGTGGAAATGGTTCTACCTGGTCAACCGCAATGGCCATCAAAGCATTTCGAGCACCAATTTCTGCTATCTTCCGAGCTTTGACTATAGTGTTTTCTAAAGATGTCCGTTGAGAAGAAGTTAATACCGGCATTGTTGTAACTATTTGATTATTATTGTGCCTTTGCTGAGTAGTTTTTCAAGTTGAGCTGTAACTGTATCAAGATATTGGTCCAATTCCTGCTTGTTTTTGATGGTCTTTTTTGGAAATGAATAAGTCTTAGCTTCAGGAGCGGATAGAGCAATCGCATCATCCAAAGCAGCTTGAAATTTACCCGGCAAAGCGACCAATTTATCAGTCCAGGCTGATAAAGAAATCTGTTCAAGAGAGGACAGCATCTTTTTCTGGTCGGTGACATCAACTTTAGGTATTTCATTTAAATCGTACTTCGACAATATTGTTGCTTGCTGAAGATCATTTAATTTTTCCCAATAAGGATTCGATTCTAAATTCTTTAAAAGCTCCTTGTAAGAGGCAGCATAATTAGAATGATTGGCTTTTAGTTCCTTCCTGATAAAATCGGTAATTTTATTCAACGGATCCGCAATGGGGTCAGGCTCATTTAACAATAGTCTACCCTCCCGGATCGCAATAATTTCAACTTTAATATCAGTGGTATCTTCATTTTCAGGAACAAAACGATTGAATTCAATGAGTAAATCCCACTGGGGTTGTCTTTTTTTAAGAGTTTCGTATTTCTTACTCCAAGTATTGTATTTTTCTCCAAGTTCCTTTCGGCTTTCATAAATCATTTGCAACCGTTCATTACCCAAAAGGTTGTCTATATCTTGAATAAAATCAATGTTTTCCTTCTCCGGCAATGGGGCATCCCCGCTGATCTGATCTGCGAGCTCTTTTAATTTTCCAAGGAAAGTATAGGAAGTTGGTAATTCTTCAGTGGATTTGCACGATATTCCTGCGATCTGATATAATTTCCTGATTTCTATTTTTTCAGCAGTCGTTAATGTATAGGTCTCCTTCTTGAATTCTGCGGAACCTATTCGGGTCTGATTAAGATTAGTTTCCGAGGTAGAAATATTTTCAGAAAGCCGGAGTAAAATTATAGTAGTATCTATTGCGTCTTGCGGCCAGCCATATGGCGATCTGAGAAAATTATTCCGGATTTCCTTTCCCTGCTTGGTATTATTACCAATGAAACTAAGTATTGATATTGCTACCGGGTGATCCTTGATGTCACTGTTATATCCGATTTTTTGCAATGCAGACTGATCACTCTGCAATGCTTTGGCCAGAGATTTGTCCCAGTCTTTGAAATCCGCTTTACCAAACTCACTAAACTGTCGAATGGCAATGTCATCCAAGGATTTTTTTATATTCTCCGAGATTGTCCCCAACTCGACTTTCGTACCCCCTGCAAGATAAACTATGGATTCCTGTGAAATGCTCTCAATCAATTCCCATATCTGCTGTTCAGCAATATTCTTTCGTGTTTCCATGCTTCGCTTGGCTTGTTCTCCTTCAGGTGAAGAAGGAACACCCTTCGCATTCAACGTTAGTTCAGCGGCCCTGTATTTGATTATTTCTGTTTTTAAATCTTCAGCTTTGATCTTCTTAATGAAAAGGAATGACAACGGGGTTTTGGCCCCTTCACTTCTAATCTCATCCAGGACTAAGGCATCGTTTTCTAACCATCCATCCCGGATCCAGATGTTTAACTTGTTATCAGTGCTTGGTCGCTCATTACCAGCATAAAGTTCAAATTCACGTTTGTGTTTGCAAACCCCCTGCTGGATAAGAATATTTTTGGTTCTTTCTTTCAAATAGGTTAAGAAACGTTCTTTCCGAATCCTGTGTATCTGATCCTCTCCATCGTTAATTAGCTTTGAGACCTGGGCAGTAAATTCCGTTTCCCATTCTTGGCCGGCCCGGGTCTGTAATTTGAATTCTGTGCCGATTGGCATCAGAACTTTTTTATCTACCAGAGTATCTATAGCATCACTGACTTTTTTACGAAATACATCTGCATCATTGTTCAGAGATTCCAGTAATAAATCAGCAATTGTGCCTTTATCAGAATGCAGTTTTGAACCAGGATGATCTGAAGGCAGCTTATCAATTAAAAAAACAACACCAAGAATCCGAGCCAAGAGAATATTCTCGCCACCTTTTCTTCGATAATCCTCAATAATGTTGTTTGTTTCTTGTAATAACATTGCATTTTGCAATAACTGAGCCTGTTTCTGATCAAAGATAAAATCAGCAGGAATAATATCACCAAGTTGTTTTGCCGCTATTTTTTTTACCCCTTCGTCCACAATCCGTATTTGGCTTCTTAATTGCCCTGAAGTTCCGGCAGTATCAATGACCCGGAGGATTTTTTTCCAAAACTTTCTTGTCGAAGGAAGAACAGGATAATCAGCGACAAGAGTTTGTTTATCATCTGTCTGGAATCCAAAATCAGTGCCGGAGAGGTTACGGGATATCTCCCCAAGTGTATTGTCAATCTTGGACTGGATTGCTGAGATGGCTGATGCTTTTTTTGAAAGGATAGTTTTACGGGTGACGGTGTCAACATCTGTGTCTGAAAGTGTAACCGTGACCGTGAACCGATCTTTAAGCCTTTGCAGATATGGTGTATCTGATAATGAATTTTGACCAGTACCAACTAATAAAAGTTTACCATCAAAGCTGCTGCATAGGTCCTGAGCCAAATTTTGAACATCGATGGATTTATTTCCATCGGATCCGATAAACTGTTGTACTTCATCTAAAACAACAACTGTACATGGAATATCTTTGAAAAAGAGAGGAAATGCTTTGTTTCGAATAGTGTCAATCAATTCATCCTTGCTGATTTGAGTCACCCTTGGAAAATTTGCACTTATATAATCCAATACTCTGGCTTCGCTTTCAGCAAAACCCGGAATCAGTTTTAAGATTCCCTTTGCTATAAGGGTCGAAACAAATAAGTTCTCATATTCTGTTTTGAAATCACTGCCTTGATTCTTTATGAATCCTTCCAGTTGATCATAGATGTTTTGCTTTTTACACCAGTAAACAAAGTTGAAATGGTGAAATTGAGGTGGGAGATTCAGTGCATTTAATACGAGCTGGAGAAAAGAGTAGCGAATATCTGGAGAAGGGAAATCTTTTAACGTTCCGGAAACTGAAAGTTTGCCATGCTTTGCTTGTTTACGGCCTAATTCAACCAATAGATCATGGACATCATCTGGTAATGGCCTTAGAGAACGGGCCTTGACACCGTCAGGGAATTCAAAATCCTCCCAAAGATAGCTCAGCACCTTTACCAAATGCGATTTCCCGCTTCCGAGAAATCCTGAAACCCACACTGCCGGTTGTTTAGGCTGATCAAAATTGTTTAAATAGGTATGAAGTATCCTATAAATACCTTTCTGGTATTCACCTTCACACACGAATGTTGATAATTCGTATCGTACTACCTTTAATCCGTTTTCATCTTTTAGAGTGTTGATCTCAACTACACCGTCATTCAGAAGATTGTTGTTGTCGGGATTCAGGGTAAATAATTCTTTGTTGAGCATAGCGTAATTCTTTAAACTGTTATGGGACGTGCAAGATAACTCCATCCATCTCTGGCATCCATTAACCTGTAATGATTGTTTTCGTATTCACCGGGGAAGAAAATTAAAAGACGACCCTTTATCATCGGGTAAACCTGGTCCAGTAAATCAGACAGCAATAAAAATCCAAAAATCGAGGAAACCTGCGTAACCGCCACAACCGTATCTGCATCGGCAGTTGTGTCAGTCAATTTTGCTTTAAGAAAAGATATTACATAGTTCTTAAAGCCAGCTTCAATCTGGTCAGAGATAAAATTGGGTTTCTCAAAGTACTTCTGTTTATAAGCATGCGATGACATCCAATCCGGGAAGCAGGGTTTAAGATTTACTTCCTGCCATTTTTTCCCTGCCCTTTTGGAGTATCGCTCAAAATCACCCAAGCGCAGATCGATCTTTCTCTGATCACTTGGATCATAAACAAGGAACCAAACCTTTTCTCTACCCGATAATGTCGTAGCCCAAGGTTCCGTTACAACCTTATCATAATTGTAAAGTAAGCTATCAATCCTCGATGCCATAGATATTCAGTTTCTGAATGAGTGATTTAAAATTAATAATATTGATATTACCCGCAAACTGGAACGTCAGTAAATCACGCACAGAAGCTTCTTGTGTTAAAATACGTACTTCATTTTCAGTAGAGTCAAGTACCTTGGTCCATTTGGTGTTAAAAAGAAAATCACCACGAAGACCAGAAATATAACCTAAGAATAATGCATAAGTGACATGATAATAGCTTGGATTGACTTGGGTACGAATATTCTTTACCTTTCCAGTAATATGGCCCGTTTGTTTCCATGAAGAAGCAATATTCTGGGCTACCGATAGAAGTGTCTTTTCTGAATATTTTTTTGGATGTTTCGCTTCAATACACTCTTCCAGCAAATGAATACTGACTCTGTTACCAGGAGTGATGTTAATAACCGTATCAATGCTTTCGGCTAATAAAGTATCTCTTGTGATAGCAAACAATAATGATAATAGTGGTTTTTGTTGAATTGGTATCAACCCCCACAAATAATAGAACATTTTAAACGCAGGATCCTTTTGATCGAATAGATATAGCCTTTTTAAATATTTTGTCGTCTCTTTCTTATTGACCTGGGTTTGCTTTGCGATCACATTTTCATTAAAAAGCAATTCAAAGTTGGTACCTGTGCCTGAAGAAAAATCCATCAACTTTGATAGCTCAGCAAACATTATTGTGCGACCAGCATGAACAGAGGCAAATGGCGGGGGGTTATCAGTACTTTGTTTTGTATCATTAATCATATAGTGCTGAATAGTTTAGATATTACAAATAACCGTATAGTCACTATATCAAGATACAAAGTTCAGTGATGACTAATACGATTAATCATTTGAAAATCAACAAATGAGTTGTTGATTTCAGGTTTTTGTCAAATTTAGGAAAAAAAATGATCCGCAAGTGGATATGATGGGTCCGTATACATCTGGCTTTGATTGTTTATGCTTTCATGAGGTTATACTATTTGTGATAGTAATGCTTGATGATAGTATTTTCACCAGACCATGTTATGCAAATTGTTTGCAAATAAAAAAGGGTTTCAGTTTTTTATTTCTGAAACCCTTGCTATTCCTGTCTCCCCGACAGGATTCGAACCTGTGACCCATTGATTAAGAGTCAATTGCTCTACCAACTGAGCTACGAAGAGGTTGGGGAGTGCAAAGATAGAAATTTTCGGGGAAATGATAATTGCCAGCAAGGAAATATTTAAATTAGAGGTCTTTTATGTATTTTTGGATGCAGGATGCAGGATGCAGGATGCAGGATTGCGGGATGCAGGATGCAGGATGCAGGATGCAGGATGCAGGATGCAGGATGCAGGATGCAGGATGCAGGATGCAGGATGCAGGATTGCGGGATATCAGATGACAGATATGGACGAAAGAAAAGATTTCAAATCGGCTTTAAATGTGATGGAGGGAGTGGAGCAGCCCGGCCAGGTTGATGCTGATGCCGTGAAAAAGCTTAAAGCAAAGCGGCAGCAGGCATTGAGCGCCGAAGATTTTGTGCGTGGCATCATATCGGAAAACCGCACTGTGCTTAGCATAGCAATCACCATGATCGAAAGCTCACTGCATGCCCATCAGCAAAAAGCACAGGAAATAATCAATGCATGCCTTCCATTCTCCGGCAAATCTATCCGTATAGGTATAACCGGGGTGCCCGGAGTTGGCAAAAGCACGTTTATTGAAGCCTTGGGGATGAGCCTTACTTCCGCCGGTCATCACATTGCTGTCCTCGCCATTGATCCGAGCAGTACCCGTTCAAAAGGCAGTATTCTTGGCGATAAAACGAGGATGGAAGAGCTGTCGGTGAACGAAAAAGCCTACATCCGCCCTTCCCCTTCGGCCGGTTCCCTTGGCGGTGTTGCCCGTAAAACCAGGGAAACAATCATACTTTGTGAAGCCGCCGGCTTTGATGTGATCCTGGTTGAGACTGTTGGTGTAGGCCAGTCGGAAACCACCGTCAGGTCTATGGTTGATTTTTTTCTTTTGCTGATGCTTTCCGGGGCCGGGGACGAATTACAGGGGATCAAGCGAGGCATCATGGAAATGGCCGATGCAATTATCATAAACAAGGCCGACGGGGATAATATAAATAAAGCCAAAGCCGCCACAATCGAATACAAGAATGCACTTCACCTTTACCCGCCTGCCGAAAGCGGCTGGAACCCTGTGGTCGACATTTGCTCGGCCCAAAGCAGGACGGGTATCGAAAAGGTATGGGATTATGTCAAAAGCTATAGCGAAAAGACCAGACAGAACGGGTATTTCGTTCATCAGCGGAAAGAACAGTTCAGGCAGGTCCTTACCGATACTATCGATCAGGCGCTGAAGCATGACTTCTATAACCGCGGGGATATTGCCCGGGCACTGAAGCATTACGAGAAAGAAGTGCTGGAGGGGAATCTGAGCCCGTATACTGCGGCAGCGGAGATGCTGAAGATAAATGGTGAAACGGTGAAATTATATTAAGAGCGAAGCAATTCACACAAGCCGCCTCAGGTGGAACGCAGTGACACCGTAGCGGCGGTGTGAAGTTGCAAGCGATTTCGCTACTTCCTCAGAAACGGCGCTATCTTCCAGTACAATTCCGAGGGATTGAAAGGCTTGATGATATACCCGCTCATGCCGTAAGTATATATTTTCTCGCGGTCTTCGATAAATGCTGAGGCAGTGAGAGCGATAATAGGGAGTTCCCGGTTTGAATTATTTTCCATCTTCCGGATCTCAAGGGTAGCATCATAGCCATTCATTTCAGGCATATGAAGGTCCATCAGGATCAGATCATATGAATTACGTATCGTTTTTTCAACCGCGATCCGGCCATTCTCCGCTACATCCACATTCACATCCCATTTCATCAGAAATTTGGAGACGATCCTCTGGTTCACAAGATTGTCTTCCACCACCAGGACTCTTAGACCCGAAAGGCTCTGGAAGCTGGCTTTCATAAGCATATCCTCGTCAAGGTGGTCTTTCTCGCTCCTTAAAAAAGGCATGATGACTGAAAAAACACTCCCCTCTCCCGGCCTGCTTTTCACGCTGATAGACCCTCCCTGCATTTCTACAAGTTTCTTTGTAATTGCAAGTCCAAGCCCGGTTCCCCCGTATTTGCGTGTAGTGGAAGATGAAGCCTGGGTAAAACTCTCAAATACCAGATCAACCTTATCCTCCATAATACCTATTCCCGAATCGGAAACCCTGAGCATAATATCAACGTCCTTTTCCCTGATTGCAGGCAATGAGGCTTCAACAAGGACTTTTCCCTTCTCAGTAAATTTTATGGCATTCCCTACAAGGTTGATTAGTATCTGCGACAGCCTGGCTGAATCCCCTATGATCACAGAGGGTACTTCAGGTGCAATAATGAATTCCAGTTCGATGTTCTTTTGGGTTGCCTGGTAGTCAAAACTCAGATGTATCCCGTTCATGAGCTTCCTGATCTCAAACTCGATGGCTTCAAACTCTATTTTCCCGGAATCGATCTTCGAAAAATCAAGGATGTCGTTGATGAGATGAAGCAAATTTTCGGCCGAAAATTCAAGGATCTCGATATCTTCACGCTGGTCCTCCCTGGGATTTTCAGACTTCAGCAATTTAGCCGTGTTAACGATTGCATTCAAGGGCGTACGTATCTCGTGGCTCATAGTCGAAAGGAACAGCTGTTTGGCCTCGGCTGCTTCCCTGGCCTGGTCGCGGGCGAGTTTCATCTCCTCTTCCGCCTGCTTTCTTCTTTGAACTTCCTGTTCCAGTGATTTACGTTGTTTATAAAGGTTGACGAACAGGGTGACCTTTCCGATGAAGAGGTCGAGAACGATAGGTTTGGCGATAAAATCGACAGCTCCTGTTTTGATGCCTTTCGTCCTGTAATAATTCTCATTGTAAATTGCAGTGATGTAAATGATCGGCACTAAAAAGTTTTTTTCATCCTGGCGGATGATCTCTACCGTTTCAAACCCATTCATCCCAGGCATCTGAACATCCATCAGGATGAGGGTAAATTCCTGGTGCCTTGTCTTTTCAATCGCTTCCAGCCCTGATTTGGCCCTTACCGGCTCTACCTCCAGATCAGCAAGCATTTCTTCTATTACCAGGATGTTGCTGATGTTGTCATCGACAATCAGAATTTTTGGTTTCATATCCATATTACTTATTTCCTATCCTTGGAACTACAATCTATTAAGGAAAGCCGATATTTCTTCAAGCCCCAGAACATGGTCAACGGCACAGGCCTGCATCGCGGCCCTGGGCATGGAATCGGCTTCCGCGGTTTCCGGATCCTGCACGATGGCCATTCCCCCCAGTTCTTTGATCCGCTTAAGCCCGAGGCTTCCGTCACTGTTAGCTCCTGTGAGAATGACGCCAATGAGGTGTTCCTGGTAGACCTCGGCCGCTGTCTCAAATAAAACATCGATCGATGGCCGTGCATAATTCACCCGCTCATCCACCGTGAAAGTAAACGTCTCGTCCGATTCAATCAGCAGATGGTAATTGGGCGGGGCCACGTAAGCGAATCCCGGCAAGGGTTTCTCCTTTTCATCGGCTTCCTTCACTTTTAATCGTTTCAGGTCGTTCAGAATATGAATGAGATAATTTTCCGAATCCGGACTGATATGCTGCACAATGATTACAGGCATGCCGAAGTCCTTGTCGATATTCTGCAAAAGTGTTCTCAAGGCATTCAGTCCTCCGGCCGAGGAGCCAATGACAACAGCCTTGTATTTTTTCGCGGGCGTCATACTGTATGCTTCTTACTGTAAATCCTCTCGCTGCTCACTACCGTGTCAAAATTACCGTAATATCCCGAAAACTGCAGATTTTCTTTTGACCCAAGGCAAAGAATGCCCCCGCCCGAAAGGGAATCAGCAAAAAGCCCGATTACCTTATCCTGCAGCCTGCGGTCGAAATAGATGAGCACATTCCTGCATACGACCATATTCACCTCGGCAAAAACCGAGTCTGTAACCAGATTATGTGAGGCAAACACGATGTTTTTCTTTAAAATATCAAGCAGTTTTGCAGATTCTGCGCTGGCCGTGTAATAGTCTGAGAACGAAGCCTTGCCCCCCGCTCTCTGGTAATTCATAGTGAACTCTTTCATCCGGCTTACAGGGTACAGCCCTTCTTTAGCCTGCCTGATGATAAGGGGGTTGAAATCAGTGGCATAAATCTGGGTCTTGTTATACAAGCCTTCTTCCTTAAGCAGAATGGCCATCGAATATACTTCTTCCCCGCTTGAACAGCCGGCATGCCATATTTTTATAAACGGAAAAGATTTCAGCATCGGGACCACCTGTTCACGAACAGCCTTGTAAAACGTGGGGTCGCGAAACATCTCTGTAACATTGATGGAAAGATCCAAAAGCAGCTGATCTACATATTTATGATTTACCAGCACTTCATGAATCATCTGGGAAACAGAACTCATACCCGAAAGCTGAAACCTGTTCAATATTCTTCGTTTGATATGAGCCTGGGAATAATTGCGGAAGTCGTAACCGTATTTATCATAGATGGCCTGTACCAGCAGTCTGATTTCGATATCCTGGTTTTCGAGCATTTCTTCCTGTACTTTCTTCATACCCGATAATTCAGCGAGATCGTTTCTTAACCACAGAACGGGCCAGCGAAGCAATCACGCTGACGAAAAGAATTGAAGCTATGATGAGCAAAGACTGATTGGTGCTGAGTTTGTACACATGTTCAAGCAGCATTTTCACGCCTACGAAGCATAGCAGCACAGCCAGTCCGAGTTTAAGATAATGGAAGCGGTTCATCACATCCATGACCAGGAAGAACAGGGATCTCAGACCCAGGATTGCGAAGATGTTCGAGAAAAAGACGATGTATGGATCCAGCGTTACCGAGAAAACGGCAGGTACCGAATCTACAGCAAAAATCACATCCGAAAATTCAATAATCAGCAGAACAATGAACAGAGGCGTGAAATAGATTTTGCCTGCACGCTTGATCCAGAATTTCTCTTCATGATCCTCTTTGGTGATACGGAAATATTTTGACATGAAGCTTACCACTGGATGATGCTCGGTGTCTATTTTCTGCTCTTCTTTGCCGGACAAGAACTCCCATCCCATCTTCCCGCCTATAATTAGCAGCATCGCCCCAAAAACATAGAGAAACCAGACAAACCTCTGGATCAGCACAGCAGAGACAAAAATAAACAGGAACCTCATGACGATGGCGCCTAAAATACCCCAGAACAATACCCGCTTGTAATACATAGGCCTGATCTTAAAGGAAATGAATATCAGGACAATCACGAAAACGTTATCCACCGACAGGGAATATTCAATAAGGTAGCCCGTGAGATATTCCAGTGAAAGATTTTTATTATAACGGCTGATGGCATCTTCCAGGTTGAGGCCCTGTATGCTGATTGGATGATGGAACTTGTCGATACGCTCCTGTATGGCAGCCAGCGTATCAGCGCCGTGAATCCAGTTGCCATGGTAGCGGATCAGAAAGTAAAAAGCCATCGAAATACTGATCCAGACAAGCGTCCAGATGATTGACTCCCGGAACTTCAAGGCATGCGAATGTTTCTGAAAAACGCCCAGGTCAATCATCAGCATCATTACAATAAAAACAAGAAAAGAAGAGAAGAAAATGAGTTCGTTCAGGTTAAATGTCATACGGAGTCAGAATGATTCTATTATAAGTCAAATTTACGAAAAATTCTTACTTTTGCAAGTATTCCCGGCACATTTCTAAAAATGATCATCATGAACGAAGCGGTAAACCTGAACCCAAATCCACTCATTAAATTTCTCGACAAACCATCAGAAGAATTTACAAAAAACGATCTTATCAGGTTCATCGAAACCAGGGGTATAGGCCTGCTGAATTTCCGCTATGCAGGCGCCGACGGGCGTTTGAAGACTCTGAACTTCATGATCAAGAGCCGCAGCCATCTCGACAGCATTCTGAGCGCCGGAGAGAGAGTAGACGGTTCCAGCCTGTTTCCTCATTACGTTGAAGCCGGGTCCTCCGATCTTTATGTGATACCCCGTTACAGGACCGCTTTCGTAAATCCTTTTTCCCAGTTCCCGGCTTTAGATATACTCTGTTCCTATTATGACAAAGACGGAATGCCATTTGCCAATTCGCCGGAGTATATTCTACGCAAGTCGCATGAAGCCCTGAAAAACGATACCGGCCTTTCGTTTGAGGTCATGGGCGAGCTGGAGTACTATATTATCTCGGAAAAAAACAATCTCTTCGAAGCTGCCGACCAGAAAGGTTATCACGAATCGGCGCCCTTCTGCAAATGGGAAAACCTCAGGATTGAAGCCATGCAAGCCATTGCGAGCTGCGGGGGTTACATCAAATACGGACATTCTGAGGTAGGCAATTTTACCGAGACCGGACTGAGCTTTGAACAGAACGAGATCGAATTTGTACCTGTAAAACTCGAAGATGCAGCCGAACAGATACTCCTTGCTAAATGGATCCTCCGCTCTCTGGCATACAAGCACGGCGTTACGATCACGTTTGCCCCAAAGATCACTTCAGGCAAAGCAGGAAGCGGACTACATGTTCATACCCGCCTGATGAAGAACGGCAAGAGCCAGATGCTCGACAACGGCAAGTTGTCGGATACAGCCCGACGGGCGATCGCGGGCTACCTCGACCTGTCGCAATCACTCACCGCATTCGGAAACACAATTCCGACATCCTATTTCAGGCTGGTCCCACACCAGGAAGCGCCGACCAATATCTGCTGGGGCGACCGTAACCGTTCGGTACTGGTGCGGGTTCCCCTCGGCTGGGGCAACAAACACGACATGATCACCGACGCCAACCCCTTTGAGAAAGATACCCAGAAAGGCTTCGGAAGCCGTCAGACCGTTGAGTTCCGTTGTCCGGATGGCTCGGCGGATATCTACCTCCTGTTCGCCGGACTAACAGTGGCTGCAAGGCACGGACTAAAGATGAAGGAAGCCCTGGAATATGCCGCGAAAACATACGTCGACATCAATATTTTTGATGAGAAATTCAAACAACGGGTCAAAGACCTTCAGCACCTGCCCGATTCCTGCTGGAAAAGCGCCGGATTTCTGCAAAAACAAAGGGCCATCTATGAGAAAGACGGAGTGTTCCCACCCCTTGTGATCGACGGTATTATTAAAAAACTTCGGGGGTACAACGACGAATTCCTGAGGGAATCGATCAAAGATAACGAGAAGGAAATACTAAAGATGGTGAATGCATTTCTGCATTGCGGTTAAGGAGCTTCGCTCCGATAACAGATAACAGATAGCAGATATCGGATATCAGATATCTGACATCTGTCTTAACGCCATGATCACCGGATGTAGCATTCCAATGACCAGCAACAGGGTGATGAACGGCCGGTTTATATTCTGCCATTTGTAGTTGCGGCGTTGAATGGCATCAAATGCATGATTGATCCCCGAGAAAAAGAAAAAGAAAATAAAAGCAAAAAAGATCGTTAGCTCGGCTTTGATGCCCCAGTTCGTAAAATATACAACTATCGCAACAACAGCGTAAGATAATAATGCAATAGCTGATTGTCTCTGATAGTTGCTTCCAACTTCAAATCCCTTCATCTCGGCAGATTGTTTTGCAAAGAAAATCCCTTCAAATCCCGATATCCCTGCAATCGCCACAATGATCACCGGAATCATGAAATGAAGCTGGGCAAAAGGATCGTAACCACCAGAGTATCCAATGGAATAACCAAAATAGAAAGCTGCGCAGACAATTCCTATCCGCAGAAAATCTAATATCTTTATCAGCATGGCATGAGTATTTGGGTTATCGATGACACAAATGTAATCATTTCAGATTACAGATATCAGATATCGGATATCAGATATCTGTAATCCGTCATCTGTCATTTTGTCATAACTTCTTCGTGGATTTCCGTTGGTATGAAAATTGAACATCCATCATCAGCAAACACAAAATTAACATAAAAAAAAGGAGGTAACCCATGACACTGATAAGATGGCACCAGAGAAACCCATTAGGGGATATGATGAGTAATTTATTCGAAAATGAACTTGGTGATTTCTTCGGAAAACGCATCACCGATCCGGCTGCGAACATCGTAGAACAGACTGATTCGTTCATGCTGGAGATCGCGGCTCCCGGACTGAAAAAAGATGATTTCAAGATCCATCTTGAGAACAGCGTTCTTACGATTTCAGCCCAAATTGAAGACGACAAGAAAGAAGAAGGCAAGAACTATACCCGCAAGGAATTTTATTATGGCTCGTTCAGCCGTTCGTTCACACTGCCCAAAACGATCGACCTTGAAGGCATAAAAGCCGATTACGAGGAAGGGATCCTTAAGGTTACCATGCCCAAGCATCAGGAAGCAAAGCTGGAAACCAAGAAAGAGATCAAGATATCGTGATTGGGGGTTGGGGGTTGGGAATATTGAATATTGAATATTGAATATTGAATATTGAATATTGAATATTGAATATTGAATATTGAATATTGAATATTGAATGATGAATGATGAACGGAATAAAAAATTCGACATTCGAAATTCAATGTTCAATATTCGACATTCATTTTACTTTCCATCTCAATCCCAAACCCCTAACCCCTAACCCCCAATCCCTATTTTCGTATCTTTGCACTCCCAATGAAAACCCCCTCCCAGAATCATCGCGCCCACATGGCTTTATTGGCTTCGGCCTTTATCTGGGGATTGAATTACACGATTTCGAAATATCTTCTTACTGACCTTTTTTCTCCGCTTCAGCTGATTTTTCTGCGCCTTGCCGGCGGCACGATTTGTTTTTACGTGTTCCAGAAAATGTTCGTGCACGAGAAAGTTGCGCGAAAAGACCTGGTGATGCTAGCCTTTCTGGGGATTATTGGGTTCGGGTTAAACCAGACCTTGTTTTACGCTGGTATGGCCTTGACCTCACCGGTAGATGCGTCGATACTGCACGTGATCAACCCTATCCTGGTTCTAATTTTTTCAAGCCTGATCATTGGAGAAAAAGTCACGTATAGAAAAACCGGGGGTATCGTGCTTGGTAGTGCCGGCGCACTTTTGCTGATTTTTTACAGCAGCGGATTCAGTTTCAGCGGAAGTCATGCTTCCGGAAATATGATGATTGTGATGAATATGGTCTTCTATTCGCTTTATCTTGTCCTCATCAAACCTTTAACGGGAAAATATAAAACAGCTACCATTCTGAAATGGGTTTCTCTGTTCGGGTTCATTTTTATCATTCCTTTCTCTATTAAACCTGCTTTACAGATCCATTTCGCCTCTATTTCAACAACAACCTGGATGTTAGTCCTTTACGTTATCGTGATAAATACTTTTCTGGCCTATTTCCTGGTTAATTACGCACTTGAAAGGGTCATGCCCAGCATCGTGAGTTATTATACCTACCTTCAGCCTTTCATTGCCGCAGCCGCATCGGTAACCGTTGGCAGCGGAACTATCACCTGGAGCAAGATCCTCGCCGCAATATTTATATTTAGTGGTGTATGGCTTGTCAACAGTGGGTCGGGAAAGGAAATCAATCCCTCTGAAATCAGTGCCGGAACAAACTCCGCATCAGAGTAAATGGCGGAAGGGAGTAAGGAGCCATTCAAAAAACTTCTCTATCCAGGACCGTTTTTCCCAGGCTTCATAATTAAAAAGCTCTGAAGAAGCCAGGGTCTCTGTCACATGAGTCTGAAGCTGCTCAACAATACTCTTTTCATAGCCTATCAGTGCGATTTCGTACTGAAAGCGGAAACTGCGGTAATCAAAATTGGCCGATGAGATCGAAAACAGTGAATCGTCGATCATCAGCATCTTGGCATGGAGATTATACGGGCCGTAGAAATAGATCTGTACATTATGCTTATGTAGCAGTCCGAGGTATTTATTCCTCAGGATATCGATCATTTTAACATCAGAGTTCCTGGGCATGATGATCTTCACTTCAACTTTTCTCTTACTGGCATCTATCAAAGCTTTTCTAAGGTTATAACCGGGAAGGAAATAAGGTGTTTCTATCACCAGCGACTTCTTTGCATATCTGATCATCTGCACATATTTCTTGCGTATCCTCTGCAGAGGAAGTGAAGGCACGTCGCGTATGATCTCGAAATCACCATGAAAAATAGTGCGGGTGAAAGCAAGTTTATTGGATATGATATACGGATTGAAGGCTTCGTAAGTCTCCATGAACACCTTTTTCATTGCCAGGGCAAGGTCGCCTTCAGTTCTCAGCGACAACTCCCTCCAGTTCAGGTTATACCCTGTGATATTGGCCGATCCGAGGTAGGAAATAGCATCGTCGATCACCAGTATCTTCCTGTGATCTCTTCGGTTACCCCGGGTAAACAGGTCGGAACTGATTTTTATCTTTTCGAAAAATTTTACTTCTCCATGATGGCTTATCAGTTCACTGAAGAAATTCTCACTGATAGGTCCTTTGCCCCAGGAATCGATAAGGATCTTTACACTAACCCCTTCCTTTGCCTTTTTGGTGAGGGCATCGCGAAAGCGTTCACCCATGTGATCATTAGCGAACTTATACGTTTCCAGCAGGATATATTCTTTTGCCTGTGCAATATCGCCAAGCATAAGGTTGTAAAGCTGAAATGTATCGTCGATGATCCTGTACTGCATGGAGCAAAGATACGAGATACAAGATACAAGATGCAAGATGCAAGTCTATTTTACCAATCCAGTATCCTGCATCCTGCATCCTGTATCCTGCATCCTGCATCCTGTATCCTGCATCCTGCATCCTGTATCCTGCATCCTGCATCCTGTATCCTGCATCCTGCATCCCGATATTTCTTACCTTTACACCAAATAATCCAACCACCATGATCAAATCGATGACTGGATACGGGAAAGCCCTGGCTGAATTCGGCGGACGCGGGCTGAGCATTGAGGTTAAGAGCCTGAACAGTAAGCAATTCGACTTAGCATTGAGACTTCCTGCAATGTTCCGCGAAAAGGAAGCTGAACTTAGAAACCTCATTTCCCAGAAACTTGAACGGGGAAAAATCGACTTGGTCATCAGCGCTGATGCTGCAGCTGAGACTCCCGGCATATCGATCAATCACGAACTGGCAAGGAAATATTATACCGAGCTCAAATCCCTGCAGACCGAATTAAAAGAGGATTGCCCCGAAAGCCTTTTGTCCATCATCATTAAAATGCCCGATGTGATACAGTCGGCCAGGGAGGAGCTGAACGAAAACGACTGGCTGCTTGTGCGGGCGGGGATTGAAAGCGCACTGACCCTGGCCGATGAGTTCCGCCTTGGCGAAGGAAAAATATTAGGTGAAGATCTGAACAAACGGATCCAGCTCATCCTCCAGTACCTCCATGAAGTTGAACCCTTTGAGAAGCAAAGGATGAACGACATCAGGGAAAAAATGATGCGTGATTTTACCAGTTACAAATCCGATTTCAACGGTTCGGCCCCTGACCAGAACCGTTTCGAGCAGGAAATGATCTATTATCTTGAACGCCTTGATATTACCGAAGAGAAAATCCGCCTTAGAAAACATTGCGATTATTTTCTCAACACCATCGATGAAGGCATTTCCCAGGGCAAAAAGCTGGGCTTCATCACCCAGGAAATCGGCCGCGAGATCAACACCCTGGGTTCCAAGGCCAACCAGGCCGATATGCAGAAGCTGGTAGTACAGATGAAAGACGAACTTGAGAAGATCAAGGAACAGCTCATGAACATCCTATGACCGGAAAGGCTATCATCGTAAGCGCCCCATCAGGAGCGGGAAAGACCAGTATTGTAAAGCACCTTCTGGCCACATTCCCCCGGCTTTCCTTCTCGGTTTCAGCATGCAGCCGGCCCAGACGCGAAAATGAAATCCACCAGAAAGATTATTATTTTTTATCGGCGGATGAGTTCTGCGAAAAGATCGGACACGGCGACTTCGTTGAATGGGAAGAAGTATATCAGGGGAGCTATTATGGCACCCTGAAGTCGGAACTTCAGCGGATATGGGACGAAGGCCGGGTTCCCATCTTCGATGTGGATGTAAAAGGCGGACTCAGCCTGAAAAGATATTTCGGCGATGATGCCCTCGCAATATATGTTCAGCCCCCCTCTCTGGAAGTCCTCGAAGCCAGGCTTAAGAACAGGGGCACCGAGTCTGAGGAAACCCTGGGCAAACGGCTTGCAAGAGCCGAGTTCGAGCTGGGTTTTGCCAATCAGTCCGACCTTGTCATCCTCAATGAAAGCCTTAAAATAGCATGCTCCGAGGCTGTTGATGCCATCACCGAATTCCTCCGGAACGAATGATCAAACAAGCTCAAACCGGACTATTTTTCGGGTCGTTCAACCCTATTCATAACGGCCATCTGATGATTGCTTCGTATATGGTTGAATATGCCGGGCTGGATCAGGTGTGGTTTGTGGTTTCCCCTCATAACCCGCTCAAGGAAAAAGCTACACTGCTGCCCGACCATCACCGGCTTACCATGGTAAACCTGGCCATCGAGGATGATAAACGTTTCAAATCGTCGAATATAGAATTCAAGCTGCCCCGGCCCTCCTATACTATTGATACGCTCGCGTATCTCTCGGAAAAATATCCCGGCAAACAGTTTATCCCCATTCTGGGGTCCGACAATCTGCCCACACTTCATAAATGGAAGAACTGGGAAGCATTGCTTTCACAATATATTATATATGTATATCCCCGTCCCGGAACCCAGGCCAGCCAGTTCGACAATCACCCTTCACTCGTTAAAATCGATGCACCCCTGATCACAGTCTCATCTTCGTTCATCCGGCAGGGAATCAAAGAAGGAAAGAACATGCGGTATTTCATGCCTGAGAAGGTATGGAAGTATGTCTCAGAGATGAATTTTTACAGGGGGTCGGGGCAGGCAAAAATTGAATATTGAATATCGAACAACGAATTTCGAATGTCGAAATATATTAAATCCGATCAACATTCAATGTTCAATATTCAATATTCGACATTCAACCTTTCCCCAATCCCTATTTTATCGAGAAAGGCGTAAAGTTCGTATCCCTGTCGAAATAGTCCTTTATCCCGTATCCCGCATCCTGCATCACTATGACATTATATCCTCAATCTCTTTTACTGTCTTCGGAATCGGTTTGCCAAGAACGCGAACGCCATCCGCAGTCACCAGAACATCATCTTCAATACGTATGCCGCCGAAATCAACGTAGGTCAGAACCTTATCGTAATTGATGAATTCGGCATTCCTGTTTTCGTTTTTCCAGATTTCGATGAGTTCGGGGATGAAGTAGATACCTGGCTCGATAGTCATCACGAAACCAGTCTGCAGCTTGCGGCCGAAACGCAGGAACCCAAGACCGAATTCCTTGCTGCGTTTGATCTCGTCGTCATATCCTACATAATTTTCACCGAGTCCTTCCAGGTCGTGAACATCAAGGCCCAGTGGATGGCCGAGACCATGAGGAAAGAACAAGGTATGCGCACCCTTTGCAACAGCCTCTCTGGGATCGCCTTTCATCAGACCGAGAGCCGTTAGCCCTGTTGCTATCACGGTGGCCGCCAACAGGTGGATATCCCTGAACGGGACACCAGGTTTCACGGCCTTTGCAGCTTCAGTATTGGCTTTAAGAACAATTTCGTAGATTTCTCTCTGGCGCTGTGAGAACTTCCCTCCCACGGGTACCGTACGTGTGATATCTGAGGCATAATGCAACTCGCTTTCGCATCCGGCATCAATCACCATCATGCGCCCTTCACTCAGTACATTGCCGTGGTAATGGTTGTGAAGTGTTTGTCCGTTAACAGTAAGTATTACCGGGAAAGACACGGGGCCTGCATTGGCCAGTGCGATCCCTTCGATGGTTCCGGCGATCTGCTGTTCAATCACACCCGGTTTAGCCATTTTCATGGCCGTAGTATGCATGAGCCATGCCACATCGACCATTTTTTCGATCTCTTTCACTTCGATATCATCCTTGACCATCCTGAGTTTTACAATGGCTTTCATGAGTTCTTCGGAAACCTGTTCACGCACTTTCAGGTATTCTGTATTTAGCAGAGAGGCGAGCTGAACGCGGGTTTCGGCGCGGTAGGCAGGCACAAAATGCACCTTTCTTCCTTTTGCCACAGCCATGCCGATATATTCGTCCAGATCTTTCAGGGGAAAAGTAACCGAAACTCCGGCTTTTTCGGCCTGGCCGGCGATGGAAGGCTGCTTGCCCATCCAGATGATGTCGCTGATATCCACATCATTTCCGAAAATAATATCCTTGCCTTCATCGAGATCAAGAAGCGCAGCAAGATCGGGATGATCCAATCCGAAAAAATAGGAAAAATTACTGTCCTGCCTGAAGGTATATTGATTTGCAGGATAGTTGAATGCAACATCGGTATTACCTAAGAATAAAGCAATTCCTGTAGAAAGCTCAGCACGGAGCTTTTTTCTTCTGTCTGAGTAAACTGTTGAGGGAAACATAATTTAGATTGATTTTGAATTATTAAAAAACATTCGGTTTATCACTTTTTTAAATTTTAAACTTCTAATTTTGTTCGGTAGTCGTTGGTTTGCACAATTGAACACGGCAAATTAACATTAAATTCCTTTTACTTCACCCGGTAGACAAACATTTTTAAGTCTGGCTTATGAGCGCTTCATTATTACAATTCTCGTCCATCACGAAAAAGATCTGGATGGCATTGCTGGGGATTTTTCTTCTGATTTTCCTGGTAGTCCATCTGAGTATTAACCTATGCCTGCTGAAGAGCGATCCCAGGTGGTTCAACGATGCGGCCTATTTTATGGGCACTAACTATGTCGTGAAAATCTTTGAGGTCGTTTTATTTGCCGGCTTCATCCTGCATGTTGCCCTGGGTATCATCCTTCAGGTGCAGAACTGGATGTCGCGCCCGGTAAGGTATGCGGTGAACAACAAATCCGAGACACCTTTTCTGTCGAAATACATGATCTGGACCGGAGGGATCATCCTGATTTTCCTGGTCATCCATCTGATGAATTTCTGGATGATGAAACTCGGCTGGGTCGACGGGCCAAGGATGGCCGACGGGGAGCCCGATTTTTACCAGAGGGCGATTGATCTGTTCAGCATCCCGGCCTATTCGCTGATGTACATTGTACTTTTCATCGTTCTTGGCTTCCACCTGAACCACGCGTTCCAGGCTGCTTTTCAGAGCCTCGGACTGAATTTCACCAAATACTCCAAATGTATCGAGAGGACTGGCATCGTTTATTCTATCGTAGTTCCCATAGGTTTCATAATCATCCCTATTTACTTTTTACTTATCCGTTAGGCTTTATGGCTGAGTTGAATTCAAAAATTCCGAAAGGGCCTGTGGCCCAGAAGTGGAGCAATTACAAGGCTCACCAGAATCTGGTCAATCCCTCAAACAAACGAAAACTCGATATTATCATCGTAGGTACGGGGCTGGCAGGCGCTTCTGCCGCGGCCTCATTTGGCGAGCTGGGTTTCAATGTGAAGATTTTCTGTTACCAGGACAGCCCCCGTCGTGCACATAGTATTGCAGCCCAGGGAGGTATCAATGCAGCGAAGAATTACCCAAACGACGGCGACAGCGTGTATCGTCTGTTTTACGACACACTGAAAGGCGGCGACTACCGTGCCCGCGAAGCCAATGTGCACCGTCTGGCCGAGGTCAGCAATGCAATCATCGACCAGTGCGTTGCCCAGGGAGTTCCATTTGCCCGTGAATACGGCGGATCTCTTGAGAACCGTTCCTTTGGCGGGGCCCAGGTTTCAAGGACCTTTTTTGCCCGCGGGCAGACGGGTCAGCAGCTTCTGCTCGGAGCATATTCTGCTCTCAGCCGGCAGATCAAGCTGGGCATGGTAAAGATGTATAACCGCCACGAGATGATGGATCTGGTTATGGTGGATGGGAAAGCCCGGGGTATCATAGCCCGTGACCTCATCTCAGGCAAGCTGGAACGCTATTTCGGCCATGCGGTGATCCTTGCAACCGGCGGATATTCAAACGTTTTTTATCTTTCGACCAATGCCATGGGCTCCAACACCAGCGCCCTCTGGCAGGCTATGAAACAAGGCGCTTATTTTGCGAACCCCTGCTTCACACAGATCCACCCGACCTGTATCCCGGTTCACGGAGACTACCAGTCGAAACTCACCCTGATGAGTGAAAGCCTCCGAAACGACGGCCGCATCTGGGTTCCGAAGAAAAAGGAAGATGCAGAAAAAAACCGTCAGGGAAAACTTAAAGGAAACGATATTCCCGAAGAAGACCGCGATTACTACCTCGAGAGAAGGTACCCTGCTTTTGGAAACCTGGTACCCAGGGATGTGGCTTCCCGTGCGGCCAAGGAACGCTGCGACGCAGGCTATGGAGTTGGCCCTACCGGGCTGGCTGTTTATCTTGATTTCAAGGATTCAATCAAACGACTTGGGAAAAATGTGATCGAGGAACGCTACGGCAATCTCTTCCAGATGTATGAAAAAATCGTGGATGAAAATCCGTATGAAAACCCGATGATGATATACCCCGCTGTTCATTATACCATGGGCGGATTATGGGTTGATTATGAACTGATGTCGACTGTGACCGGACTATTCGTTGCCGGCGAAGCCAACTTTTCAGATCACGGCGCCAACCGTCTGGGGGCATCGGCCCTGATGCAAGGTCTGGCCGACGGCTATTTCGTGCTTCCCTATACAGTTCAGAATTACTTATCCGCAGAAATAAAAACTCCCAGAATGCCTGTTGATGCAAAGGAGTTCGTTGAAGCTGAGAAACGGGTGCAGGATCGCCTCGACAAACTGATTTCAGTTCAGGGAACCCAATCAGTCGATTATTTCCACAAGGAGCTCGGAAAGATCATGTGGGAGAATGTGGGCATGGGACGCAACAAGGAACGGCTCACCAAGGCTATTGCTCTGATCCGTGATCTGCGGAAGAAATTCTGGGCTGATGTTCGTATCCCCGGAACAGCCGACGAACTCAACGTGGAGCTAGAAAAAGCTAACCGGGTCGCCGATTTCCTCGAGATGGGCGAATTGCTGGCCCTGGATGCACTTGAGCGCAACGAAAGCTGTGGCGGGCATTTTCGCGAGGAATACCAGACACCCGAGGGCGAATGCCTGCGCGACGACGAGAACTATAAATATGTAGCCGCCTGGGAATATGTGAAAGAAGGCGAGTTCAAACTGCATAAGGAACCGCTGGTGTATGAAGAAACTGAAGTTAAGGCCAGGAATTATAAGTAAGCAGATGGATTGGGAAAAATGGAATTTCGAATATTGAATATTGAACATTGAATGTTGATCGGAATACAAAATTCGATATTCAACATTCGTTATTCGATATTATTCACGAAATTGTATATTTTAATGGTGTTCATTACGGCTGCGCCGAACGATATTCAATTAAACAGAAAACTTTCAATAACCGAAAAATGAATCTTACACTCAAGATCTGGAGGCAGGAAAATGCCAAGTCAAAAGGAAAATTCGTGACCTATATGCTCGACGATATTTCCCAAAATTGTTCTTTTCTGGAGATGCTCGACATCCTGAATGAGGGGCTGATCCGGAAAAACCTAGAGCCGGTGGTATTCGACCACGATTGCCGCGAAGGCATCTGCGGGATGTGCAGCCTGTATATCAACGGCCGTCCCCATGGCCCCGACGATGCCGTGACAGCCTGCCAGCTTCATATGCGTAAGTTCAGCGACGGGGAGACCATCACCATAGAACCCTGGCGTGCCAGGCCATTCCCTGTTATTAAGGATTTGATGGTCGATCGTACAGCCTTCGACAAGATCATACAAGAAGGTGGATATATTTCTGTAAATACAGGCGGAGCCATGGAAGCCAACCATATTCTAATCCCCAAACCTGCGGCGGAGTTATCTATGGATGCCGCTGCATGCATTGGTTGCGGCGCTTGCGTGGCAGCTTGTAAAAATGCTTCGGCCATGCTGTTCGTTTCCGCCAAAGTATCCCAGTTTGCTCTCCTCCCCCAGGGCCGTCCTGAAGCCAAACAACGCGTCCTGAAAATGGTGAAGATGATGGACGAGCTCGGTTTCGGCAACTGTACCAATACCTACGCCTGCGAAGCTGAATGCCCCAAGAGTATCTCCCGCTCGAACATCACCCGGATGAACCTCGAGTTTGCCTGTGCTAACTTAACCTGATATCGGATATCGGATATCCGATATCTGCCATCTACCCCCAACCCCCTACCCCTTGCGCTTCAGCGATATCCCCGGCCAGCTTGCAATAAAGGAAAAGCTTATCAGAACGGTCTCCGACCAGAGGGTTAGCCATGCCCAGTTGTTTTACGGCCCTGAAAGTTCAGCCAAGCTGGCGCTTGCAATCGCTTATGCACAATATATTAACTGCAAGAAGCGCCAGTCAGAGATGCAGGATGCAGGAAACAGGATGCAGGATGCAGATTTCACCATTTCACCCACTCACCATGACACCATTTCCGCCGATTCCTGCGGTGTCTGCCCTTCCTGCGTAAAATATCAGAAGCTTATCCACCCCGACCTCCACTTTATTTACCCGGTATCGACTACAAAAAGGGTCACAAAAAAGCCTCAGAGCAAGCACTTCATTGAAGACTGGCGAAAGTTCGTCCTGCAAAAACCTTTCCCGGTAAATCTTCAGGACTGGTACGATTTCATCGGTATTGAGAACAAACAGGGTATTATCAATGCCGAGGACTGCAATGAGATCATATCGACCCTCAGTTATAAAAGTTACGAGTCGGAATACAAAGTGATGATCATCTGGATGGCTGAGAAGTTGTTTCATTCTGCTGCCCCGAAGCTGCTAAAGATACTTGAAGAACCGCCCGAAAAAACCCTTTTCCTGCTTGTGACTGAGGATCCCGAGCAGATCATCAGTACCATACGGTCGAGATGCCTCATGGTAAGGATACCTCCCGATAAGGAAATTATTAACACTGATGAAGATTATCGTGAGAGCCAGTATCTGCAGACGTTTACGAATTGGATGCGAAACTGTTACGGGCAGAAAGTTCCCGAGCTGATCAGTTTTTCGGCTGAGATGGCAAAATCGGGAAGGGAGAAGCAAAAGGCTTTTCTTCATTACGCTCTGCATATCCTTGAACTTTGTCCGGCGGTGGTTTACGGCCAGTCCGGCAGAGTGAGCAGCGACCCTGAAGAAGCCAGGTTCCTTCAGAAATTTGCTCCCCAGATCCATTCTGCCGGACTGGCCTCATTCCACGACCTGTTCAACAACGCCATATACCACGTTGAGCGTAACGCATATGCCCAGGCTCTCTTCCTCGACCTTTCCCTGAAAATAGTACGTCTTTTTAAACCGAATTTCGTACCTTTGTAAAGGAAATTAACTGGTTTTAACCCCAGGTTCCGCCCCAAGGGGCGGGGAATTTTCCGGAAAACGATTAAAGGCGGATGGAAGAAACCCAGAACTATATCCCTGAAGCGGAAGAAAGTGCGGAATCGGCAGACTCTCAACAAGCTGCCGGCGGCATCTTGTTTGAGGCGGATCAACCTGCGGCAACAGCTGAAGCGGGCGAGCCCGATGTTGAGACCGTGCCTGGCGCCGAGCCGGATCTTGAATTCGGCGGGTCCCGCTATGACCCTTCCAAAAATCCCTTTCTTACCCGGGGATGCTGCGGCGCCCCTGCCCTTCACGAGAAAAATAATAATGTTTCTCAACATCTTTGCAGTAAGTTCGACACTCACGACTGGATCAAATCGATCCCCATTCCGCCGTACCAGCTTCCTCTCGACATTGTGGAGGTGAGGTTCAAGAACAGCCGCAAAGACTTTTTCCGTGTTCCGCCTGATGTAGAGCTTGAAGTTGGCGACATCGTTGCGGTGGAAGCATCACCCGGCCACGACATCGGCATTGTAACCATAAGCGGCGAACTCATCCGCTTCCAGCTTAAAAATAAACGCGTTGAACCGACTTCTCTCGACATCCGCAAAGTCTACCGCAGGGCAAGACTCGCTGATATAGAAAAGTGGGTTTCGTCGGTTGAAACCGAGTCGCCTACCATGTTCCGTTCGAGGGAGATTGCCGACCGGCTCGGCCTTCAGATGAAGATCAACGATGTGGAGATTCAGGGCGATCACACCAAGGCTATTTTTTATTATACGGCGGAAGACCGGGTCGATTTTCGCGAACTTATTAAACTGCTTGCCGAAGAATTCAAGGTGAGGATTGAGATGCGCCAGATCGGTGCGCGCCAGGAAGCAAGCCGGCTTGGAGGGATGGGAACCTGCGGCAGGGAACTTTGTTGTTCAACCTGGCTTAGCGACTTCTCTTCGGTCTCGACAAACACTGCCAGGGTTCAGCAGCTTTCGCTCAACCCTCAGAAACTGGCCGGTCAATGTGGTAAACTGAAATGCTGTCTGAACTACGAATACGATACTTACCTCGATGCCATCAGGGATTTCCCCAGTACAGACATCCGCCTGAAAACAAAAAATGGAGATGCCATCCACCAGAAATCCGATATTTTCAGGCAAATCATGTGGTATTCCTATGTTAGCAATCAGCAGAACCTGCTCTCTATCCCACTGAAAAATGTGCTTTTTATCATCGAAGAAAACAAAGCCGGACGAATACCCGAGAAGCTGGAAGAGTTTGCAAATGTGACTGAACAGAAACGTGAATTTGACAACGGGCTGGGAGGCGAAAATGACCTTACCCGTTTCGATAACCTATAATATCCAATTTTTTATGCGTGGTATTCCAAGAGCCTTTTTGTTAATCCCCGCGATTATCCTGGTTCTGCTGGCATGCAACACAAACCGCTTCTTCCGCGAAACACACCGCATACCCGAAGGAGAATGGAATACCGACGAAAAAGTGGCTTTCCTGGTTAATATTACCGATACATCGAAACGGTATTCACTCTATATTCATATACGAAATGATGTGAATTACCCGTTTGCCAACATATTCATGTTCCTTGATACCCGTTTCCCCGATGGCCAAATCGCCAGGGATACCGTTGAATGCCAGCTCGCCGGGTATGACGGCCGCTGGCTGGGTACAGGCTCGGGGAGCATCCGGTACAACCGTTTTCTTTTCCAGAAAACAGTTTTTTTCAGGCAGAAAGGAAATTACACGTTTACCTTTGAACAGGCAATGCGGACCAGCAAACTGAATGGGATCAGGGATGTCGGACTGGAAATAGAACTATGAGCGGGATAGATCATATTCCTATATTACATAACAGCGAAAAAAAACCTAAGCAGGTGAATCCGAAGAAATTTCTTAAATATTTCTGGATTGCTTACTTCGTGAGCATTTGCATGGTCGTATTGTTTTTCGTTGTGGTTGCCCAGGGTATTTTCGGCAGTATGCCAACATTTGAGGAACTTGAAAACCCAAAAAGCAGTCTGGCCACTGAGATTCTGAGTGAGGACGGCAAACTGCTGGGAAAATATTATTTCGAAAACCGCACCAATACCCATTTTCAGGAGCTCTCCCCCAATGTAATCAACGCTCTGATAGCTACAGAGGATGCCCGTTTTTACGAACATTCAGGCATTGACTTCAGAGCTATTTTTCGCGTTTTTTGGGGTGTAGCAACCGGCGCATCAAAAGGAGGAGGCAGCACCATCACCCAGCAGCTTGCCAAAAACCTCTTCCCCCGCAAACCCAACCGCACCTTTGGGGAAACCGTGATGATCAAATTCAAGGAATGGATCACTGCCATCAAACTTGAACGAAATTATTCCAAGGAAGAGATCCTTGCCATGTATCTTAATACGGTGGATTTCGGATCCCAGAGTTTCGGCATTAAATCGGCTGCCAAGACATATTTTAACAAAGAACCAAATCAGCTTAATCCTGAAGAAGCGGCCCTGCTTGTGGGAATACTGAAAGCTCCTACCTGGTTCAGCCCGGTGAGGAATCCCGTGAGGGCCCTGGAACGCAGAAATACCGTGCTGTTGCAAATGCAGAGGTACGAATATATAAGCAAAACAGAGTTTGATTCACTGCGGGCCCTGCCACTCGATATGGAAAACTACCGCATTCAGGACCATACCACGGGCCTCGCTACTTATTTCAGGGAATACCTTCGTGCATATCTAACCGAATGGTGCAACAGCCATAAGAAAGAAGATGGCAGCGAATACAGCCTCTACCGCGATGGTTTGCGCATTCATACGACCATCAACTACAAGATGCAGGAATATGCCGAGAAAGCAGTGGCCGCCTATATCGGCAAGGAACTGCAGCCTTCCTTCTATGCACACTGGAAAGGTGTTCCCTCAGCTCCATTCGTGTTTGAGAAGACCGATGAGCGCAAAGAGATCAACAACCTCCTGCTATCGTCCATGAGGCGCACCGACCGCTACGCGAGCATGAAATCGCAGGGATACACCGAACCCGACATCGTCAATCAATTCAAGGTTAAGACGAGCATGAAAGTGTTCACATGGAGAGGCGAGCGTGATACTGTAATGACTCCTTTCGATTCTATAAGATATTACAAGTTTTTCTTACAATGCGGACTGATGTCTATGGATCCGCATACAGGTGGAGTGAAAGCGTACGTGGGAGGTATTGATTACCGCCACTTCCAGTACGATCACGTGAAGTTCAGCAAACGCCAGGTAGGTTCTACATTCAAGCCATTCCTTTATGCCCTCGCTATGCAGGAAGGGGAATCACCCTGTGCCCGATATCCCAACGTTCAACCCGTGATTGAACTCGACAACGGAACAGTGTGGGCCCCCGAAAATACAAGTGAAGAACGCAGAGGACAGCAGGTAACCCTCAAATGGGCCCTGGCTAACTCGAACAACTGGATCTCAGGGCAGCTGATCCGCAAATATTCACCCCCGGCAGTTGTTGCCCTTGCACACAAAATGGGAATTACCAGCGACATCCCGGCAGTATATTCCATCGCACTCGGGTCCTGCGACATTTCCCTTTACGAAATGGTCGGAGCTATGAGCGTATTTGCCAATAAAGGCGTTTTTACCGAGCCTTATTTTATAAATAAAATTGAGGATAAAGATGGCAACCTTATCCAGGACTTCAAACCTAAAAAACAAGAAGCCATCAGCGAGGAAACAGCCTATCTGATGCTTCAGCTGATGCAAGGCGTGGTAGCTTACGGAACCGGTGTAAGGCTGAAATATAAATATGGCTTCGACAATCCTATTGCCGGAAAAACCGGTACCACTCAGAACCAGAGCGACGGATGGTTTATGGGTATCACCCCCGACCTGGTGAGCGGTGTATGGGTAGGTTGCGAAGACCGCTCCGCACATTTCCGTACCCTGGCGCTTGGACAAGGTGCCAATACCGCACTTCCTGTCTGGGCTTTATATATGCAGCAGGTATATGCCGATCCAGGCCTGCATATCATCAAAGACAAGAATTTTGATCCCCCGAAAAAACCTCTTGAAGTAGACTTCGACTGCGGCGACGAGGAGAATGCGATAGCAAACCCCAACAAGCCGGCGAAGAAGAAGAAAAAGGCAGTGATAGATACGGATGAATTTTAAATGGTGAAATGGTGAAATAGCGAAACTGCAGATGGCAGATATCAGATTTTCACCATTTCACCATTTCACCATTTATATCTCCTCCACCTTCTCCTTATAAACCACTCCGCGTTCGCGCAATCCTTTGAGTAAATAATCTACGCATTTCGGATGGGCGCCAAAATATTCGGGAACGATTACGCCTTTCTGATTGAATACGCCGTCGGCGATCATGCGCAAGGCCACAGTAGCAGTATAGCCGGTACAGCGGGCCATGGAATGGATGCCCGTTTTTTCGTCCTTACGATCCAGAAGATCCCAGGTGAAGCGGGTGCGTTTCTCATTTTTCATGCCTTCTACCACCACTTTCATCACCGTGATGTCAACATCTGCTTCGGTGAATTTCCACTTTGGGAACAGCAGGCTTGAAGTAAGGTCAAGGGGCCGGATTTTAACTCCTCCAACCAGCATCTCTTCTTTAGAGAAGAAACCGGTTTCACGCAGCATGCGCATTTTCTCAATATGCCCCGGATATCTAAGCGTTTTCTCAGTCATGTTGGGGGCCTTGATGGTGCGTACCAGCGAACGTAATCCGTCGGTATTGAAGGCTTCGAGCGTGCCTACTCCGGGAAAGTCCATCAGCTCGGGATCGCTCAGGGCAGGTTTGACGACAGTAGTTCCTCCTACAATAAAACGAGCGGGACGGGTATACTCCTCAAGCACATCCGCCGGGGAAAATACAGCCTTGTATTCATAAGGCCATTCACGGATGGCAGGTAAACCGCCTACATAATATACCACATTATCGGTCACATCGAGCAGATGATGCGCGTCACCAATGAGGACATTGCACATGCCGGGCGCCACCCCGCAGTCCATTGCCGCGGTAACATTATGCTTACGGGCCAGCTCATCCACAGTAAAGGGATCTTCAATAAAAAAAGAGATATCAACAATATCCTTACCCGCCTCTATCACAGCTTTAAACGTCTGATACCCCATGAAACCGGGTACGGCGTTTACGACCATGTCGAAGGAGCCTGAAACCTCGCGCACCATCGCGGGATCGCTCAGATCGCGGTGCAAAACCTGCATCCTGCCAGCCGCGGCGACTTTCGCAAGGGCATCGGCATTGTAATCGACCACCGTTACGTTAAATCTCTCATCCTTCGCAAGGTCAAGAGCAATGGCGCCTCCGACCATACCGGCACCGAGAACTAAAATCTTCCTCTGCATATTGTTTTTGTTTAAATTTTTTATAAAAATACTAATTTTGCCCCAAATAAAAACTATGCCTTTTACTTCCCTGGTTTTTCTTTTCCTGTTTCTGCCGTTTCTCCTGCTGTCTTTTCTGCTCTTCCTGCCAAAGCTTAAAAAGCCTTTACTCCTGCTTGCAAGTCTTGTTTTCTATGGATGGGCTGGCATTTCATTCATATTCATATTCATTGCATATATTCTTTTTAATTATATTTCCGGAATTTTTACAAGCGGATCTTCTTCCCAAAGCATCAGGAAAATCTGGCTTTTCGCGGGTATAGTCCTGAATGTACTCGGCCTGGTGGTTTTCAAATACACAACTTTTTTCGAGACTAACTTCAGTGTACTGGCATCTGTGTTCAGGCTGAATCCTATTCATACCGCCAATATCATTATCCCACTCGGGATTTCGTTCATTGCTTTGAGGGGTATTTCTTATTTGGTCTCTGTTTACCGTAAGGAAACCCAGGCCCGGCGAAGCATAACCGACCTTGGACTGTACCTCGGGTTCTTCCCTGTACTTTTTGCGGGGCCCATAGACCGTTACAGCCTTATAGAACCCCAGCTGTCAAGTCCTTTAACCACGATGGACCTTTTCGCATCGGGTGTAGGCCGCTTTCTTCTCGGGCTGGCAAAGAAACTGATCATCGCCGTCCCCCTGGCCTCGGCAGCAGACCAGATCTTCGGCATGGTTGCTTCGGAGATGAACACTCCCCTGGCCTGGCTGGGCATTATCACTTTCGCACTTCAGATCTATTACGAATTCTCAAGCTATACCGATATGGCTATTGGTCTCGGGCGGATGTTCGGGTTCCGTTTCTCAGAGAATTTCGATTTTCCCTATACTTCCCGATCGGTGAGAGACTTCTGGGAACGATGGAACACAACGGTAAATGCATGGTTCAGGGAGTATATTTTCGGTAATCTGTCTGCCCCGGGCAAGAATCGCACCTTAGAATCCCCCGAAACAGGCTTCAGCAGACCCGCTTCTGAAAAACCTTTTCAAAGCCTGGTGTCGGCCGCCGCCATCCTGTTCACCCTTCTTTTGTGGGGAGCCTGGTATGGTGCGGGATGGAACTTTTTACTTTTTGGATTGGTCTTTGGATTATTTCTTCTGCTTGAAACAACCGGCTTTGGGAGGCTGCTTGACAAGGGTCCGGCAGTTACGGCCAGGATTTATACCTTGTTCGTTATCCTTATGGCCTGGGTGATTTTCCGTTCACCAGATATTAAACATGCCCTGCAGTTTTACCGTATCCTGTTCGGGCTCGAAGCCTCAGCCACCGGATCGGGCAGGGTATCCAGCTATTTTAGCAGGGAGTTGATTTTAAGCCTCAGCCTTGCCGTTCTTGGTTGTACAAAGTTCTTCCTGATCATCAGTACCAAAGCAGGATCCATCCTGACGAATCAATTCAAACAACCGATCTCCCGCCTGGTCTCCGTTGGGTTCATGATCGTACTGCTTGTCCCGTTCTTACTGGATAACCTTGTAGGAGGACCGAAGCCCAGGCTGACACCCGAAGAAGTAAGAGCCACCGCTCCCCGACCTTCGCTCAGCATCAGCACCCTGAACACTTACCCTGAAAGATTCAGCAAATTCTATGATGATCACTTACCATACAGGGATAAGATCATGAACTGGTGGTCGGAGCATTACAATGTGGCCCTTTTGAAGAAAGCGCCCCTGAAGAGCCCCGTTGATATGGGCGATGAAGGCTGGATGTACCCGGCCGGGGAAAGACCGGTTTACGAAGGGAACCTGATGCTGTCGACCCAGGATATCGAGCTCATTCACCAGACCATCCGCAACCGGGTGATCTTCTACCGTGCCAACGGTATCAGGCTATACGTGTTCTTCGTCCCTATGAAATCGGTGATTTACCCCGAACACCTTCCATCGTATTATGTACATTTCTCCGACTCTACCCAAACACAGAAAGTGATCTCTCTGCTCAGTCGCGATACACTGATCCCGTTTATCGACGTGAACCCCGGCATCATCAATGCCAAACCCTCAGGCACTCTGTTTACCCATACCGGTAAGTCATGGAACACCAAAGGAGCTTTTGAAGCGTACAGGCAAATAATCTCAAGGATACGTAAGGACTTCCCTTCCATCACTCCGATCGAACCAACGGATGTACGCTTTGATGCCTGGGACACTACCGGAGGCGCACTGGCTACGGAACTGGGCATACAGCACGAAGTGAGCGAGACCCTGTTCAGACCTGTCATCGCAAATGCCCGTGCGGTTACCGGGAAGAAAGCAGGACACTCTCCCCCGCCCTGGTTCGATCTCCCGAAAGAGTTCGAGAAAGTAAGCTTGGTTCCCGACAGCAGCCTGCCCAAAGCGCTGGTGATCCGCGATCCGTATTTCACACCGATGATCCCATTTTTCGGACAGAATTTCCGCAAAACGGTATATATTTTCGACGCCTGGATGTACGACCTGAACTGGGATATTATTCAAAAGGAAAAACCCGATGTGGTTCTGCTTGAAGTGTATGAACCCAATATTAAAAATATCATTCACAAATAAACGAGACAAGAAACTGAAAGATGCTTTTTAATTCACTCATTTTCATTTACCTCTTTCTTCCTCTGAGCCTGCTCGTGTATTACCTGGCAGATGGGAGGTATAAGAACCTCATTCTGCTGCTTTCGGGTTTTATTTTTTTCGCCTGGGGCGGGATATCGTATTCCTTTCTGCTGATTGCCTCCACCCTGATCAATTATGCAGCCGGTCTGCTGATGGCTGGTACAGCCGATAAACGTAAACGAAAGATCATCCTGGTCTCGGGAATTCTGCTGAATCTCTTCCCCCTTATTTTATTCAAATACACCGGTTTCTTCACCGATACCCTGAGTGTAATTACCAGTGTTTTCGGAGTCAAACCACTTACGGTCGCTCAGTTTATACTTCCCCTGGGGATCTCCTTTTACTCCTTTAAAGCTATTACTTACCTGATGAGCGTTCACCGCGACGAATGCCCTGCCGAAAAAAACTATATCGACCTGGCCCTGTTCATCTCTATATTTCCCCAGGTCATTGCGGGACCTATCGACCGCTACCGCAACCTCGCACCCCAGCTTAAATCGAGAAATTACAGCTTTGAGATGATGGCCTCGGGGATACGGCGCTTCGCTCTCGGACTGGGGAAAAAAGTACTTATCGCAAATACCCTCGGGATGGCGGCTGACGAGATATTCGCGCGTTCCTCCGCGAACCTCAGCCTGCCTGTGGCCTGGCTTGGAGCGCTGACCTATACCCTGCAGATCTATTACGATTTTTCGGGGTATACCGATATGGCGATCGGCCTGGGCCGAATGTTCGGGTTTACCTTTATCGAGAACTTCAATTTCCCCTACCAGTCAAAAACCGTGAAAGAGTTCTGGCAGAGATGGCATATGTCGCTGTCGAACTGGCTCCGCGACTACCTTTACCTGCCCCTGGCCTATTCCACTTCACGCAAACTCAAGGCATATTCCTACTTCGGCATCAGGGCCGATTATATTATCTATATTGTTGCGACAGCGGTGACCTTTATCGTTTGCGGCTTCTGGCATGGTGCCGCGTGGACTTTCATTATCTGGGGCATGCTGCACGGACTTTTCCTGATCATTGAACAGCTCGGCCTTAGGAAATTTCTGAAACACAGGATCGCCCTGCTACAGCACGCCTACCTTTTATTTTTCATTGTTGTTTCCTGGGTGGTGTTCAGGTCCTCATCCCTTGATTCCGCGGTACATTACATCGGTATCATGTTCGGCCTGGGCACAGCGCCTGCCCGTATGGATATCGTGCTTGAGTTCCTTAATCCCGGATTCATTGCAGCCTTCGTGATAGCAGTTGCCGGATCGACTTCATTGTTCCAAAACCTTTTAACCCTTTCGGTGAGATCACGCGATTTGAAGACGAAAGCGGTACGTGCACTTTCGGTTCATTTCTTTGAAATTTCGATCATCCTGTCCATCCTCTTTGTGCTGGCCATCTCTACGCTGTTCATCCTTGCAGGCACCAACAATTCATTCATTTATTTCCAGTTCTGAGATGAGACGAACCCTTTACATATATTCCGTTCTTCTTTCGGTGCTGTTTTTCTGCCTGATGACCTTCGTTTTCATGAACAACATCTTCCACTTCTTTACCCCCAAGGAGATCAGCCTGTACGAGAACCGTTACCTCGCCCGCAAACCCTTCTGGAACCTGGGTTGTGCCGATCCATATCCCCGGGCGTTCGAGAATTTTTACAACGACCATTTCCCATACCGTATCAACCTGAACGATTTTAACGCCGGGGTGATCAACTACCGTATCCTCCATAAATCACCATATCCCAATAAAGTGGCTTTCGGTAAGGACAATTGGATGTTTTTTGAGATTGAAAGACCACTGTACCAGGGTGACTTCATGATCGACAGGAATCAGGTTATTGATGTAGTTGCCAAATTGCATCAACGGGCCGAATACTTCCGAAAACGGGGAATAAAATTTTATTTTATCTCCCCTCCCTGCAAACAGGAGCTATATCCCGAATTCCTTCCTTCCAGATTTTACCGCTGCCCGGGCGGTACAGCAACCGATAAGATCATTGCCAGGCTGAAACAGGATACCAGCATTCCCTACATCGACATCAAACAACCCCTGCTCGATGCAAAAAAGAGAGGCCTGCCTGTGTATTATAAAACCGATACCCACTGGAATTCATGGGGCGCTTATTTTGGCTACCTGGAAGTGATGAAACAGATGAACAAAGATTTCCCCTCGCTCAAACCCCTTGCCGAATCTGACTTCACGATAAGCTATCCGGTGATCAAGGGAAAAAACCTGGTCGAAGTGATGAACCTTACAAACTATATATCCGACGAGGACGTCATCATCAGTGTAAAAAATTCCAAAACCAGGACCGGGAAGCTGCATAACTATCCCAAGCATCCCGGTTCGAACTTCCCCGGTGAGTACGTGAGGTATACCGGCGATACGACCAGGCCAAAGCTCATGGTCATCTCCGATTCGTTTGTTTACGGCATCATGCCTTTCTTTGATGAAGGTACTAACCGAACGGTGTATATCTACGATACCGGGACTTACGGCGTGAACGAGAATATCGTGGATGACGTGAAGCCAGATATGGTGCTGATGATTATTTACGAGCCTCATCTGGTGAATCTGATCGGAATTCCGAATTAGGGGTTGGGGATGATGAAGGCGATGTACGATGTACGATGTACGATGTACGATGTACGATGTACGATGTACGATGTACGATGTACGATGTATGATGTACGATGTACGATGTACGATGTACGATGTACGATGTACGATGTACGATCCAGGGTATGAGAAATAATTCTGGATTCGGTATTCACTAATCACCACACCTTCTCCTTTTACTTCGAAGCCTCAGGAACTTCTGCGGGACCCCACTCGTTGGAGCTTCTGTAAAGCCAGGTGGAGAAGAGAGGTGCGGATACAGAATTATAATTACAGAGAAGAAACAAGCGCCGCACCGAACGGCTGACCTGGCTTAGGAAGCGAGACGTTAGTGGGTCGGAGAAGTTTCGTAGCTGAGAAGTAAAAGGAGAAGGTGTAGTGTAAAGATGACGGCGTTATTCTATCGTTACTTCGTAAATTTCCCCGGTAATATTTTTCCCCGGGAAGGGAATATTCTCCTGCAGGTACTGCGATCCCACCCACCACTTGGTGTTGTGAAATTCCTGGGTCACGATAAGCAGCATCTCGTTATTCGGAATACAGGTCATGGTGCTGTTTACATACCCAACCACCCGTAATTTATCCTTCGACTTTCCTATCCTCCAGATGATCTCGGCAGGCCTCCAGTCGATCTGGAAATAATAATACGGCGAAGCGAACAGTTCATCATCAGGCTCGGGTGTTTTCTCGGTGATGGCCCTGTAATTCTTGTCCCAGCGGTGGGCCCAGAAGGTCTGTCCCTGGTAATCGATCGTCTGACAGCCATCTTTAAACTTCGAGGGGTCCCAGCAGGCCATGTCCCAGTTGGTGCACGAAACGGTGATCTTATCATCATCCGCCATCACCTCTTCAGGAAAAGGCACATTCCAGGCAGGAACATCGTATTGCTTTTCAAGCCCGTTGTTATAGGCCGGGGGCAGAAGCCACTGCGGACAATAAGGCACGGTTTTCAGAATCTCGAAATCGATCTCAGAATACCCCACCTGTTTGATCCTCACATCCTGCTGTCCGCCGTAATAATTCGCCATATACCCGCCCTTTTTGCACTCCCGCCTGAAGTTCCATTCGGCCTGGTCCTGGGTGATCAGCCAGACCGCGTTAGTGAGGCCGTTCCACATATTGTTCCTGTTCAGCAGCTCGGTGAGCTTGCATTTGACCGTCCACTTACCATATGTAAACGGATGCCTGGTGATCACACCCACATTCTGTTTCTGCCATTTGCCGAATTCGGCTTTCGGATTAAACATCGTGATCTTTTTATTCACCGGATCGGAAACAACCGTCTGGCAAGGCTCAGGCGCCGTAAGCGAAGTCGCGGCGATCAGCTCTTCGTTGCGGTAAAACCTGCTGTTCCAGTTGTAATCCATCTTCGAATAATTATCGCCCAGCACATCTTCAATCACCGGAATGTTCTTCAGTTTGGTCGATGCATCTATAAAATGAATGAACTGTCCGAATGCCGCTTTCTGGAACAGCTTCTCGTCCTGACCGCAGCAGCTGGTTGCGTACTTGTCGACAAACTCTTTCTTGAAATGGACCGGGTGAATGTAAATCCCGGCGCCGGGATCGGGACTTGCCATCACTTTTAAGCGCGAAGGGGCAACGCTCACCATGGTATTCGAAAGCTTACTGCCCAGGCCGTAAAGGAAAAAGAAATACGGGTTAACGAATTCCCCATTATTCCTCTGGTTGATGTACTGCACAAAATCGGGGATCAGCTTCTGGCTTATGGTCGCAGGCGTGGTCACAACCAGCATAAAACTATATTCTCCCACCCTGGGGTTCCTTTTCCACCGGTCATTCCACGGACCGTTGAAATACAGTTTCTCATTTCGGGGATTCCCGACTATCCTCACCTGGCTGGTAACCTTGTGAAAACTATTGTCGTTGGCGATAACTTCCGTTTCCCTGAACCCGCTCAGAGTATCTTCCCAGCTGCCGTAAAAATTCTCCCAGGCATTTTCGCCCTGCCTCGCACTGTCGCTGGCATCACGTTCGGGAAATTTATACGATTCGTTCTGGTAATAAATTTTGTAAGCAAATTTCTGCGGTTCGGCTGCAGTATTTTTTATGCTGAATTCAAGGTCAAAAAAACCATCCCCGGTTTGCCGTACTGTCGGAATCAGGAACCCTCCCTGCATCGCCCCATCGTAATCGAGGTTAAGCACCTTCTTCAGGTCCCAGTTGGTGGCCGGTAGAAAATCACGGACAATAAAATTTTCTGTTTTGACTTCGGATGTCTTCGCCCCGTGTTTACAGGAAGTGAACGCGGCAAGGCAGATCACAGAGCAGCTGAAGAAAAAATATCGTATGTAAGCGCTGTTCCTCATCAGTTCACAAATGAATAAACGGAAATGAAATCCGGCAATTCAGGCAGATCCTCGTATTCACTGCATTCCTTACCGTTGTAATCCTTGTTTTTGCAGTTACGCCCGATCACGATAAACGAAACCTGGTTCCCTGTAAACCTTCCGGGAATCAGCTTCAGCACCTCGTAATACTTGGGGTTGTGGTCGGCTGAATAGCCGGTAAAATCAATGTTATTAAGGATATGGTAAGCCGAATCGGAAAAAGCGATCTCCTTCAGATCGTACCTCCAGTCGCGGTTATATCGCATAACCACAGGCGAAGCGTTCGGACCGAAATTCCCGCAAAAAAACTGATCGCCGGGTTTCAGGGTATCGATGCCGATGACTTTACCGTAAGCGCCACCAGGGTTGGGAGAACCGCCAGAGTTGGGAGAACCGCCAGAGTTGGGAGAACCATCGCGCATCCCGTATTTCCCTGTGAAACAACTTACGAAGCTCTTCTTTGCGGGACTGTACATGCTCAGAGTATAGGAAAACTTATGATCTTTGGTGTTTTCGGACACAGACAGAACCTCGCACTGGGCCTGGCCCGGAAGAAAATAAGCTGCTGTAAAACCAGTGTTGTTCTGTTTCCAGGTCTCAGGACTTTCTTTTCCTTCGGAAAGCAAAGTCCAGGCCCCGCCAGGTTTCCCGGCCTGGAAACTGAAGAGTTTCCACTCCCCATTGTTTCTCACACTCAGTATCTCGCTGATGCCATCCCCGTCAAAGTCGGCCGACAGCAAGGGTTTCGCGGGATCGAACTGAAGAGACCCGAGGTTTTCCGACTGCCACAGCAATCCGGCTTCAACGATATTCCCTTCCTTGCACACACTGCCCTTGCTGCTGAATTTATAGAGGCCGCAGGATTTTTCAGAGATAAAAAGAAGCTGTTCCGTTTCACCGAAAAGGAATTTTCCTTTGAGCAGGTAATGCTTTCCCGGGGCCTGAGCCGCAGCTGTGAACACTACTTCTGCTTTATTGAACGAAGAAGCCTCGCTGCAATATGAAAAGATCATCGGTTTACCCATCCTGGGCATCACGAAAAGCACGTCCCTCCCCTGGGTTCCGGCAAGGAACATACCGCTGATGGCAGGATCTGAAGGAAGGATGACCCCCTGTGTCACGCCGCCGCCCGACAGCAGGCTTGTACCCGCTATCCCGCCGATCTCAGCCATCCGCAGATACCGAAAAGGAAAAGGAGGATAGTTGAATCTGGCCTGGTACGGGCCTTTGGTGAGGTCCACATAAGTAGTATCTCCCCTGCGCGGCTGAGGGCCCCCGTAAACCATGTAGTAATCGTCGATAAAAATATCGGTGCTGCTGTTGTTCCAGAAATACAGCTGCAGCCTGGTGTCTTTTGTGAACTTCACATCGCTGAGGTCGAACTGCCCGCTCATCTTGAACCACTTCCCCCGGGGTACGAACGGATCTTTCAGACCAATCCCCTTCCAGCAGATGTTCACCCCCATATTATTTGAAGCGGCAAGAACAAGGGCTGCAGTCACCGGTTCCGGGCCGGGTTTGACAAACACCCACGAAGAGACCGAAACAAACTTGAGTTTACTTACTCCCAGTTCGCCTGCAGAACGTTCCAGTGCCGGAGTAAAAGCATTCTTGCCGAAAGCTTTGGCGGCATATTTTCCCGAATGGGCATTCCCGGTGATCATGCCAGCCGGGACTTCCTTACCCGGGGCGACTTCAAAATCAAAAGCTATGCTGTTGGGAGGCTCAGTCCCGGTTTTAGGAGGCTCGCTGTACGACATCTCCTTGCTGGCCGTGACCCTGATGATCCTGGCGAGGGGGACATAGCGGTAGGCCAGGGCAAGCAGAATCACAAAAACAAGGACCGAGATAAAGAGATAACGATAGAGTTTTCCTTTGCTTTTCATTACTGCTGCCGCTTTTCGGTTGACAAACTTAAAGTTTTTCTTCATCAGTTTGAAGATGTTCGGTAAATTTACGGTTCGAATTTTTACTTCGAATCCGGCATGAAACCAAACAAAATCCCGCATCCTGAATCTTTTATCCTTGCCCTGGTGTTCGTTTTATTGCTGGTGTTGTCATTTTTCTCCCAGGGCTATTACGGCGGAACCGACAACATCAACCATTACTTCCTTTCACGTTATTCATGGACCTATCCAAATCTTTTTCTCAACCCGTGGGGAAGGCCGCTATACACCATTCTGAGTTCGCCTTTCGCCCAGTTTGGCTTCCAGGGGATCAAGGTGTTTAACGTGATTTTGGGCACACTCAGCGCCTGGCTGCTGATGAAAACTGCGAGGGAACTCAAAGTCAAGCCTTCCTGGCTGGCAATCATCATCCTTTGTTTTACTCCCCTTTACATGATCATGCTGTTCACCGCCATGACCGAAATCGTGTTCAGCTTCGTGTTCATCTGTTCATTGTACCTGTTCTTCTCGAAACGCTTTATAGCCGCTGCTATCGTCATTTCCTTCCTCCCTTTCGCACGTTCCGAAGGCTATTTCATGATACCGGTGATCTTTCTTGGCCTGGTTCTGAGGCGGGAGTGGAAAGCCATCCCCTTCCTGGGTCTTGGCTTTGTGGTCTTTTCCCTGCTCGGAGCTTACCAGTTCAAGGATTTGCTCTGGGTCATCCGCAATAATCCCTACCCCCTCATCCACCCGGTATACCATACCCCCGGCGATTTCTGGGTATTCATCAAAAAAGCCGACATCACCTTCGGGATCCCGGTTTTGGCCTTGCTTTGCCTGGGCATCATCAGGCTTTTTACCACTCTGTTTTCCGCAGATAAAGAAAAACGTAAAAACGCTTTTGAGATCATACTGATGTTCCTCATCCCTGTGCTGGGATATTATTTTTTTCACTCCTTCATGTATTCCAAAGGCTGGGCGGGTTCCCTGGGATTCATCAGAGTCATGGCCGGTATCCTCCCGCTAACGGCCCTCATAGCGCTTTACGGTTCGGGGGTGTTTTCGATGCTTGCCGCAAACCGCAACTGGCTACGCAACGTATTCATGGCCCTGATCGCGGGACTGATCATAGTGTTCAACTTTACCACATATAAAATCCCCATTCCCCTGGGTGAAGAAGAAACCATTCTGAAAAAAGGCACCGACTGGGTCAAAGCCAGTTTCCACCCCATACCCCTGGTGCTGTATAACGACTTCAACGTGCCTTATTTTCTCAATACCGATCCATACAGCCCCCAAAAAAGCCTGCAGCTTTGGTTCACGCCCTCTGTAAAAGATATCCCGATGGGCGCCATATATATCTGGGATTCCCATTTCGGTGCGAATGAATGCAAGATCCCCCTCGACACCGTAATGTGCGATCCCTACCTCAGGCTCATCCGCCTGATCAGACCTAAAAAAGAATTCCTCACCCTGGGCGATTATCCCTACGAGGTATATATTTTCAGGAAAAATCCAATCGCCAGCGAATTCGACAATTACTTTCTCACCCAGACCTTCATCGACGAGGAGGATAAAGATTTCACACCCGTAGTGCGCAAGGTATTTGATTTTGAAAAGGCTACGCCGGATGTGGACGCACGTGTGATCAATACGAATGCGGCTTCGGGCAAGCAATCCTTCGTCATGGACGGCAAAACCGAATTCAGTCCGGGCCTCGCCTTCCCCTGCAGCGACCTGCCTTTTACCGATCGAAAAATACGGGTCAAAGCCCGGGTTAAGCTGTTCTCGGCTGTTCCTTTTACAGCAAACGCCGCAGCCCTGGTGATATCCCTGGAAGATAAAAAAGGATCCTACTGTTATAAAGGAGTGTTCCTCGACAAAGGAAACTACCCCAGCGACAAATGGAACCAGATTTTTCTGAACGTGGACCTGCCCCGGATCAAGTCAAAAGACGACGTGATCAAGGTGTATGTTTGGCATCAGGGAAAATCAGATCTGTTGATTGATGACCTTATTATTGATATTTTAGCGCTCCGGAGCCAGGAAAATTAAGGAAGAGCTTATAATAAACCAAAATGCATCTATGGTAGCAGTTGTAATTCCAAGTTATAAGGTAAAAGCACATATCCTTAAAGTCATCTCGGGGATTGGTCCTGAAGTGAAGCTGATCTACGTGGTCGATGACCTATGCCCCGAACATTCAGGTGATTTTGTGAAGGCAAACTGTAAAGACCCCCGTGTGAAGGTGCTATACAACACTAAAAACCAGGGCGTGGGCGGGGCGGTAATCACAGGATACAAACAGGCTATGGCCGATAAGGCTGTGGTGGTTGTGAAGCTCGACGGGGACGGACAAATGGACGCTGCCCTGATACCCAAACTGATTGAACCACTGCGTACTTCCCAGGCAGATTACGTGAAAGGAAACAGGTTTTATGACCTTGCTTTCCTGCGCCAGATGCCGTTTATGCGCAAGCTGGGAAATTCGGGCGTATCGTTCATGAATAAAGCCGCAAGCGGCTACTGGAACATCATGGATCCAAGCAACGGCTTCACCGCCATTCACCGCAATGCACTTGAAAGCCTGCCCCTGGACCGTATCGACAAACGTTTCTTTTTCGAAAGCGATATCCTCTTCCGGCTCAACACCATCCGTGCGGTGGTTGCGGAAATGCCGATGCGTGCCGTTTACGGCGACGAGAAAAGCAACCTGAAGCTCCATCGCGTGGCTTTCCAGTTTCCGTTCAAATACTTTGGCCGTATGATCAAGCGGATCTTCTATAATTACTACCTCCGCGATTTCAACATCGGTTCGCTGGAGCTCATCCTCGCGTTTATCTTTATCGCCTTCGGCTCTGTCTTCGGCGCCTACAAATGGTCGGAAAGTATCCTTACATCGCATCCTGCGACTGCCGGGACGGTGATCCTCGCCGGCCTCCCGGTAATACTCGGGTTCCAGTCGCTGATCGCTTTTCTGCATTTCGATGTGGCCAATGTTCCTGTGAAGCCGCTGTCGGGGATGGGGATGTGAAGTAGCGAAATGGTGAAATGGTGAAAACGGCCATCCGTCATCCGCTCCTGCTTCGCCTTCCTCAGCTTTCCGCTTCGCCTTTCCCCTGCACCCTTCAGCTGCGGAACTGCTGCGACCCACCAACGGCTTGCTTCCTAAGCCAGGTCAGACGTTCGGTACTACTTTTTCTTTCTTATTTAAATTCCGGTGCTGATACCGTACCTCACTTCTCCACCTGGCTTTTACGGAAGCTTCGCCGGGTGGGGACCCCGCAGCAGTTCCTGAGGCTTCAGGATGCAGGGGAAATGGCGAAATGGTGAAATAAAATAAATGGTGAAATGGTGAAATGGTGAAATAGTGAAATAGTGAAATAGCGAAATTATTGTAGTAAGCAATTTGCACAAGCCGCCTCAGGTGGAGCGAAGGGAGCAATTCACACAAGCCGCCTCAGGTGGAACACCGTAGCGGCGGTGTGAAGCTGCCAGCGAAAGCTGCAACGCAAAGTTGCTCCCGGCAAGCGACACCGTAGCGGCGGTGTGAAGCTGCCAGCGAAAGCTGCAACGCAAAGTTTTTTTTTCGTAACTTCGCTATCCGCAACGCAACCCATATGAATAGCAATCTGGCCTTTACATTTGTTCTGCTGCTTTTCTTCCAAAGCCTGAACGCCCAGGTAGTTGCTGATTTCATTATGCCCGATACGATCTGCACGAATAAAGATGTTAATATCACTAATCTCACTACCGGCGGAACGAGTTTTTACTGGAGCTTCTGTTCGGGGAACACGGCCGTGGACCCGATTGGCTCTGAATTGCTGAACACCAGCGGCAAACTCGCCGGACCGGCATATATAACCGTGGCCCAGGACGGGCAGAACTGTTACAGTTTCGTTACCAACCATTTTAACTATTCTGTTACCCGCCTGTTTCATGGCAGCAGCTTCAGGAACGACCCGATATCGGGAGACACTATTCACTTGCCGCGGGTGAAAACCGACAGCATGCAGGGGATACAGGTAAAAAACGACAATGGCAACTGGTATGGATTTGTTGCTGCCGACGATATCCTTCTGCGAATGGATTTCGGGAATTCACTGGCTAACTACCCCACCCAGGTGCAAGTAGGGATGCCCGGAGCCTTCAGCCTTCACGGTTTGTTCATCCTCAGGCAGGATGCCCAGCATTGGTATGGTATTGCAAGCAGTTCAGTTGGGAATAAAGTGTTTCTTATCGATTGGGGAAACAGCCTTGCAAACTCTCCTACTCTGACGAATATCTCACAGGGCTTCCCTTTCAGCCATCCGGGGCCGCTTTGTATTGTGCAGGAAGGGCCTGACTATTATTGTTTCGTGGTTAACTTTTCGAACAGCTCTCTCTGCCGTGCGAATTTCGGTTCCTCTTTGCTTAACGTTCCTGTCTGGACAAGCCTCGGGAAGGTCTGCATTTCAGATGCCATTGGCATTATGCTTAACCGGGACTGCCAGCAGACCAATGGTTTTATGTCTCGCTTTGTGAGTTCAGGGAATATTTTGTTCCGCCTGATCATGCCCCAGGGGATCACTGGTCCGGCATCTACCGTTGGCATGGGAAATACAGGGAACCTAAACAAGCCGCAGCAGTTTTCGGAGATCACCCGGGTAAGGGATACGGTGTATACTTTTCTTTGCAACCAGACTTCGACTACGATCACACGTCTGAGTTTTGTTACCTGCACCAATTCCTCCATTCCCTCATCCAGCCTGTACGATCCTCCACCTTTCAGTTATGATTCGGCCGGGATTTACAATGTGCGCCTCACGGTTAATGAAGGCTTGCCCGACCAGCAGAACGTCTGCAAACATATTGTGGTTGTTGATAAACCTCCCATCCCGCTGGGCCCCGACCGTATCATGTGCCAGGGAGCCAGCGGTTACCTTGATACCGGACCTAACTGTGATACCATCAGGTGGTCCACCGGTGACACAACAAGACGAATCAAGATCAGCCAGGCCGGAAAATACTGGGTTGATGTACACAAATTTGGCTGCTGGGGCAGCGATACGGTGGTTCTGAGTTTGTATCCCTATCACCCCACAAAAATAAAACCCGACACCTCACTTTGTCAGGGGCAGAAGTATATTTTGGTCCCCGGAACGAATTTCAAATCAATACTCTGGAATACCGGCGACACCAGCGCAAGCATGACAATCACCAGCGCCGGTCTTTATTGGGTACATACTCTCGATTCCAATGACTGTGTTGGCGACGACACCGTGAACATCACCATGAAACCTGCCATCATAGTAAAATATACCCGCGACACCATGGTCTGCTCAAAAGCATCGGTAGTGTTGCATGCCAGCTCCCCGGGAGCGTCTTACCAGTGGATAGACGGCAGCAGGGATTCAATGTTCACAGTCACTGAACCGGGTATCTACTGGGTAAGGGTGAGCCGCGACAGCTGTGCGGTACAGGATACGACCATCGTTCGAGACTGTTCAAACCAGATATATTTTGCGGATGCCTTTACTCCTAATGGAGACGGGATAAACGATTATTTCCGCCCTATTGGGCCGGTACTTTCCGTTTTCAGGCTCACCATCTTCGACCGATGGGGGCAACAGGTCTTCGTTACAGATAATCAGGAAACGGGATGGGACGGGAGCGGCAAAAGAGGCCCGTGCCCGCTTGGAGTTTATTCATATGTTGCTTCATATGAACTTGCCAATTCGCCCGGATCCACGGGAAAAGTTAATGGGACCGTAACTTTGATCCGCTGAAAATGAAAACACTCAGGATTCTGTTGTTCGCCACCTTTGGAATGCTTTTTCTCGCCGAAACCCGGGGCCAGGAGGCATCACTCTTACTCCCGGAACAATGCCGCAAGACTATCTTACCTGCCGTTCTTGACAATTCAACCAATGCATGCTTCCCGGGGATCTCTTCCCAGAACACATTCGCATCATGCCAGCAGCATCACAGCGTTTCTTATGTATTCGCTTATGAGATCAACCGCCTCCGCGGCCTCGACGGCAAACTTAACGCCAATTTCTACCCCTCCCATTACACCTATAACTTTTTCAATAATGCTGACTGGGGCGTCGGAGTCACTTACTATTACAGCCTTGACGTGTTAAAGTCACAGGGCCAGATGACGGGATCAGATTACGGTTCCAATGAGGAAATGCAGGCCTGGGGGTGGCCATCGGGCTACGAAAAATATTATAATGGAATGCACAACCGCCTGGGAAACATGTATACCATCCCGATGACTACCGAAGAAGGTCAGAATACCCTTAAGCATTACCTGTTTGACCACCTGGATGGTTCAGCTGCAGGGGGAGTTGCACTGTATTCGGCAGAAGCGCCCTATGGTGTGGACTTCAGGAACCTTCCACAGGGGACTCCCGAAGCCGACAAACCGGTCATGGTCGCTTTTAACTGGTTTGCAAACCACGGTGGTACGATTATAGGGTACAATGATTCGATAAGGTATGATCTTAATAACGACGGAAAGTATACGAACAATATCGACATCAACGGCGACGGCAAGGTGGATATACACGACTGGGAAATAGGCGGGTTCAGGATTGCCAACAGCTACGGGACCTGGTGGGGCGACAATGGATTTTACTATGCGCTGTATAGCGCTATGGCCTTGCCTTACGGGGCAGGCGGGATAGAAAACGGCAACGTGATCATACTGCAACCCCTTGCAGATTACCAGCCCCAGCTTACCATGAAGGTGTCGTTCCGGACCATCTGCCGTAACCATTTCCGCATCCGGGCCGGAGTAAGCGCCGACACTTCCCTGATGATCCCTGAGCACAGCATTGATTTTCCTATCTTCAATTTTCAGGGTAACTGCCGTAAAATGCAGGGATTCGACACCATTCCCGGTTCCGATACGCTGGAACTCGGCCTGGATGTGAGTCCGCTGCTGAGTTATACCGAGCCCGGTCAATCGGCCCGTTTCTTCCTGATCGTCGAAAACCAGGACTCTCTCATGAATATTGAAGGCGAAATTCTTCACCTTTCATTCATAAATTATTCCAACGGAACAAGTGTTTACTCGTGTCATGACCATAATATAACATGCCTGAAGAATGGCATTACTTACGCTTCAGTACTGGCTAATCCGGTTTTCAATAAACTGCGGATTACCACAAGCGACCTTCCGTCATTTAATGCAAATCAGCCATACCAGCAACAGTTCCAGTCGACCGGAGGAATGAGTACGAAACGCTGGTCATTAAATCAAAATTTCAGCAAAGTCGTAAGCGATTCAGTCTTTAAATATTATCCGGGCTCATTTATGCCACTGCCTCATATCTATAAACCCTACCGCCCTTATGCACTTCCATTCAGTTTCCCTTTCGCGGGCAAAGAGTACGACACAGTGTGGGTGAACACCTTAGGACTTGTTTCGTTTGAGGACAGAGCCATCCCATATATGTTTACGATCGATGATGCTACTATGTTAAAAACAGTTGCTGCAATTTTCCCGGCTTTCTCGAGGTCCTGGTTTTCGGGCCAGAGCCCCGTTGACAGTGTATGCATTTCTATGGCTCCTGATAAAGCAATATTCCGATGGTTTATGCGGATTAATGAGAACGGTAGTCTGGCTAATAACAATATGGAGCTCATCCTCTATCCTGATGGAAAATATGAGGTCCGTTACGGGAACATGAGCAGTTCAGCTGTTTCAATACCTGTATTTACAGGCTGGTCGGGAGGTGACGGAATTTCATATGATATTAACAGGGTAAACGACAGAACTCCATTACAGAATCAATCCTTCATGTATAAACCTATGCAGGAAAGTAAAGTATTCCGGATTAGTGAAAGCGGACTGCTATCTGCCCAGGGCCTGGATTCAACAAAAATATATTCCGTAAATGTGAGAGTTGAAGATGCATCTCATCAGTGCGACAACAAAGCATTTCAGGTCTCCAACGGACTCGGATTATCGTTTTCCCTGGCCGGTGGCTGGGACGGAAATCTGCGGTATAATTTACCAGTTTCACTAAACCTTAACGTGAGCAACAAAACCCCTCAGGATTTGCAGAATCTCAGCATCAGGCTTACCTGCTCCGATCAGGCCATCCGCTTTCAGGACAGCACTCTGAACATCTCTCTCCTTGCAAGCGGGAGTTCCAAAACTTTAAATAATGCATTTACCTTTCGCCTGGCCGGATTTATTGCCGACCAGCGCTCGGTAAGTTTCACGATTCAACTTACGGCAGGCACAAAACACTGGACCCGCGATTTTATTCTGCCCGTGATTGCACCCCAGATGGCGATCGGAGAAGCAGCTATCATCGATGGCGACAATCACCAGCTCGATCCCGGTGAAGTAGCCGAACTGGAGATCAGCCTGTTCAATAACGGTCACATTTCCGCAGAGAACCTTACCATGAGCCTGCTCCCGACCGATACCCTTATCAGCATACTCTCGTCCTCTGTTGTTCAGATCGCCCAATGTCCGCCACCCGGAAACCAGAAATACCGTTTTCTCGTCAGGGCTTCACGTTCGGTCAACACCAATCATGATGTCATCCTCAACATCAACCTCAAAGGCAGCAACATCCCCGAAACAATGTTTTCTGTAAGCATGACCCTGGGCCATAAGCGGCTTGCCCTCGCGAGCTTGTCGCCTGATTCCAGGTCACTCCAGCCCATGATCACTGCACTCGACAGCCTTCATATTCCGTACGACATCTTCGGCAATACCTTATTCAACCCTGATCTTTATAGCGCCGCTTTCCTCATGAACGGGACTAGTGGCAACGAATATATCCTCAACCATAACGAAGGTATTGAGTTCGCGAACTATCTCGACCATGGAGGAAACCTGTACATGGAAGGGAACTCTATCTGGTCTATAACAGAACCCCTGCTTGTTTTACCATACTTTAAATACACCTCCACCAGAGTCCCGGCATTCTTTTACGACAGGGTTAAAGGCTGTTCCCAGAGTTTCACCGCCGGCATGAATTTTATGTACGAGAATGTCGTCAACGGGTCCATCCAGAACCTTGACCCCGTTGATGGCGCTCAAAGAGCTTTTGAAAATTCCGATGCCAACCCCCTCTGCCTGCAATTGACCTATGCCGGAGATGGTTATAAAACCATAGGTTCGATGGTTGAATTCGGCAGTCTGACCGACAGCCTTTATCCAACCACCCAGAAAGAGCTGATGAAACGTTACCTCGATTTTTTCAACATCAACATCAGCGGGCCTTACCCATTGTTTCATGCAACAAAAACAAATGCCCGCGCAGGCGATACCATCACATTTCTTGATGATTCGTATGCGGATATCATTTCCCGTGTGTGGGAATTCCCCGGTGGAACCCCATCCGCCTCCACCGCTACAAATCCTGTTGTAAGCTATTCCGCCGCCGGTTCATATGACGTTACCCTTACCGTATCAGACCCAAAGAACACCAAAACAATAACCCGCAAAAAGATTATTAATATACTTCCCTCCACCGGCATCAGCTCCGCCAATGAAGGCATGCTGAAAATATTTCCCAATCCGTCGAAAGATCACGTTTACATTCGCTTTCCCGGTAACATAAGAGGGATGATTCATCTGGAACTTACAGACTTCCGCGGCATTGTAGTATTGTCAAAGACTGTTGCAGTCGAATCCGATGAAGTAGTGCTGAACACAGGCGACCTGAGCCAGGGTTTGTATTTCCTTAAAGCCGGGTTCGGCGAGAAGAAGTGGATTTCGAAGCTTCTGATACAATAAGTTCGCCCGCAAATCACACTGCCACTAAGGTGTCGCTTTTCGGTCGCATCTTTGCGTTGCAGCTTTCGCTCGCAGCTTCACACCGCCGCTACGGTGTAGCAGGCCGGTCGCATCTTTGCGTTGCAGCTTTCGCTCGCAGCTTCACACCGCCGCTACGGTGTTCCACCTGATGCGGCTTGTGTGAACTGCAACGCTCAATAAATGCTGCAACGCAAAACGCTCCCTTTGCTCCACCTGAGGCAGCTTGTGCAAATTGCTCCCTGCAATATTTTCGCTATTTCACCATTTCACCATCTCACCATTTCACCATCTCACCATTTCCCTTCGGCTGAGCCTTTTCCCCTGCATCCTGAAGCCTCAGGAACTGATGCGGGGTCCCCACCCGGCGAAGCTTCCGTAAAAGCCAGGTGGAGAAGTGAGGTACGGTATAAGCACCGGAATTTAAATAAGAAACAAAAAGTAGTACCAAACGGCTCACCTGGCTTAGGAAGCAAGCCGATGGTGGGTCGCAGCAGTTCCGTAGCTGAGGGGTGCAGGGGAAAGGCGAAGCGGATCGCAGATGGCAGATGGCCGTTTTCACCATTTCCCTCAGAACCTAAAGTAAATAAACGGACTAAACCCCGTAGCTGTGATCGCCGAAAGTGACAGCAGAAACAGCAGCATCGCCAGCAACGAAAAACCAATGATGATGCCGTTTCCGGGTTTGTCGTAAATGCGATTCTGCCAGGACTCAACACTTTTGTTGTAACCTATAAACGAAAATACCGCGGCAATACAAAGTATCGTCCAGAATTTAGGGTTAAGCCACAGTTCGTTATCGCCTCCTTTGAAAGCAAACATCCTCCTGATGTAAAACCTGAATGATTCGAGGCTTTCGCTGCGGAACAAAACCCATCCGAAGACCGTAATAAAGAATGTAACCGCAACACTGGCAGCACGGCCCGCCTTCTTGAAATATTTCAGCAGAAAGAGGCGGTCGAAGATCAGGAACACTCCCTGGTAGGCGCCCCAGAAGATAAAGGTCCAGGCGGCTCCATGCCAGAATCCGCATAACATAAAGGTCACCGAGGTGGCGATGAGATAGATCACCTTGTCGGCCCGTATCCCCAGATACCGTTCTTTCGGGAGTTTTCGTGATGTGGCGTAGGCCAGGGGCAGGAATACGTAGTCGCGGAACCAGCTGCCGAGTGTGATATGCCAGCGTTTCCAGAATTCGGTGATGGATCCCGAAACGTACGGGCTGTTGAAATTTTCGGGCAGTCTAAAACCCATCATACGGGCAATCCCGATCGCCATATCGGTATATCCGCTGAAATCGAAATAGATCTGGAAGGTATAGGCTATGGCGCCTATCCATGCCATGGCGCTGGAAAGCTGTAAGGAATTCATCGCGAAGATCACATTCACCTGTTCTCCCAGAACGTCGGCGATCAATACTTTCTTTGCCAGTCCGATGGCGAAGCGGAAAAAACCGGTCAGCCGGTCATCCATGCTTTCATTCGCCCGGCGGTCGGTGATCTGCAGAGCGATCTGCGCGGGTCTCACGATAGGACCGGATAACAGCTGGGGGAACATCAGAATATACATGGCATAGTGTTCCAGCTTCTCAAAAGGGGTGAACTGTCTTTTATACACGTCGAAGGTATACGCCAGCTTCTGGAAAGTGATGAACGAGATCCCGAGAGGCAGCATCACTTTGACCCAGGGTGAAGGGTTGGCGCCGAAATGTCCGAAAAGGATATCGAGCTGTTCTATGAAAAAGTTCATGTATTTGAAGTAAAGCAGCAACCCCAGGTTCAGCAGCAACGACAGCCAGAACAGCATCCGCCTCGCTTCACCCTCGCGGGAACTCATCCGCCGTAATAAATAAAAATCAACCAAAACAGAACCCAGCACCACGAATATGAATGTGGGGGCGCCCCATGCATAGAAGACCAGGCTGGAGATCAGGATCCAGTAATTCTTGAATTTCCGGTCGAGCAAAAAGAGCGGGATCAGGAAGGCCGGCAGGAAATACACAAGAAACAGACTGCTGCTGAATGCCATATTATTTCTTTTTGCTATTCATTATTTCCTCGTTCGCCATGTACACCGCGTCGCGATGCAGCTGTTCGTCAAGCGAAATATTGTTCTGCTTCGCCTTCTCTTTCACCTTCTCAAGCCATTCGGGAGAATTCCGGATGTTATTCTCGAAATCCTTTACGCGGTCGCTCCCCTCACCAAGTCCCTGCCAGGCCTGCTGCACAAAACCATAACCCACATTGCCGTAACCCGCGTTGGTCTGGATCAGAACCACCACATCCTGGCTCAGCACTTCTTTGATATAATTAAGCTGGTCAGTCGATTTCGGGGCGGTAAATGTTTCAGGGTACACATCCTTATTGTAATACCAAAACTGGTTATTGCTAAACATGTTCGCGATGAAACCAGGGTAATACAACTGCCAGTAAAAACTGTCGCCAATGAACAAAGCCCTCGGCTTGGATTTGGTAGTGTCGGTGATAAATCGAAAAGCAGGATATGCAAGGGGAGGATACGAAAGGGGCCTGATCAGGTTGAGCGTTCGCCCTATATCATCATCTTCATATTTAGCTTTGCTGCATATATTAATACTGTCAATAAGCAGACGGGGTATATTCAGACCGAATTTAATCCTAAGATATCGCATCAGCGAATCTATTGCGAGCGTGGATCCGTAAGTACTCCAGTGGATCCCGGTCTTGGGATAAAGGATATATTTTGAAGTGTCCTTCATTTTCAAAAACCATTCATTGTAATCAATGAAATTCACACCCGAAATTTTGCAGCGCTCAACATAATAGGCATAGTTAGTAAGGGGCTGCTTCTTTTTCAGATATCTCTGCGGAATGATCCCGGGATAAAATGTGCCTTTATCGGGGACAAACAAAACCAGCAGATGCACTTTGGCCGTTTGTTCAAGCTTGTCCTGAAGGGCTTTCATAAGTTCCACAGTACGGTCGATTGCTGCTTTCCCGGCAAAATCGTATCCCAGCGAAGCCTCGATATATTGCTGCGCAATGAGGTAATCGCCCTTGCCGACCACAATCTTATTTGCATGCGGAACGCCGAAAAGCGAAAAGTCGATCTGGTTGTAAAGCCTTACCAGGTCACTGCGGAAACCCAGGGTGTTATTGATATGAGTGTTGACTGCGGATTGGTACGTCCCGTTCTTCCAGCTTTCGTTTGTGAACGAGGGCACCGAATCTTTTGGCACAAAACCCTCCAGCCCTTTGCTATGAATAAGGCCGGTCTTCTTCTGTATGGCAAAAACCACAAGAAGCAGTAACATCATCACAAAAAGCCGTCTTTTCGCCAGCATCTATTCGGTATTGATTTCCAGGTCATCCATGTAAAACGTGGTCTTATCCTTGTTCCAAATATACAATTTCAGCTCACTCCAGGGATCCAGATTCGCGGGAATATCAAAATTCACAGGCACTGCATACCATTTACGGGTAGCAGACATAGGCACATCGAGGGGCCTCGAAAGGTAGACCAGCATAGCCCCCTCTTTTTGAATTTCGCATATAACCAGGGCCCCGGTGGCTGAGCTGTTTGTTTTAAACACCTTGCATGTCACCTTAAGTTTCGAAAGCCCGCCCGTCTGTTTCAGATTCTGAAGGTATTCGAAATAATATGTATTGAATTCGTGGTCCCGGTCGAACACCAGGCTGTAATCGCCGGAATTCGAAACCAGCCGCGTTCTTGCCGCCCCGTTGTTCATCGCCATGTTCTCAAAATCGTTGCTATAAGAATAAGACGGCTTGTAAGGCAGGATACTGGCGGTGTTCAGCATCTTTCCGAAGCGGTACCATTCCCATGTGGATCCGAAAAAACATTCCTCGAACGAATAAGCCAGCCTGGAAGTATAGGCTGAACAGAGCAGCATCATCACAATAATTATAACAGACTGCGGATTTGTTTTCGTAAAGACCTTATCCTCCAGAAAAAATGCAAGAGGGATGCCAAGCAGAGGAAGAAATCCTACAAACGAAGGCTGACCGAAGGAACATCCATAATACCAGCACCACCAGGATGCAAGAAAATAGCTGAGTACAACAAACACCGATAGAATGAGCCAGCTGTTCATGGCTTTTTTCCTGATCATCATGATCATACCTCCCAGGCTGAAAAGCATCAGGGGAGCATAAACAAAAAGCCCGTTCAAAGGAGAGAACCAGAGTTCGGGCAGCCTGGGCCAAAGCAGATTCGTGAACCAGGGTGAGGCCGGATCATAAGGAAAATACGTTCCGCTGCTGTATTTCCAGTAGGCCAGCTGGGGAATAAAAAAAATAAAAAGAATCAGCAGAAATACAGGAAAATACAAGGGTCTGAACATTAGCGCGGCCCTTTCTTTTAGCTGATTCCGGTTTGAGACATCCAGAAAAAACATCACGGCAATCAGCAGTACCGCCGCCGGACTGATCAGTATTTCCAAAGCCAGGGCCAGGGATAATATCACAAAATACAAGTACTTCGGGGGTGCGGCAAAAAACTTCCGCAGAAAAAAAAGAAAGGCTGAAGAAAGAAAAAACGCGTAAACAGGAGGCATCAGGGTACTGCCTGTGGCATAATAAAACAGTCCGGTCCCCGCGAACAGCAGAAAAACCGTGAGAAACGAAGCCTGATCCGAAAAATATCCGGCAAGGAACCTCCTCAGAAAAAACAATCCCAACGCCAGGTAAAACACCGCTGCCACATCCGCCATACGATGATAAACAGGAGCAAAAGCCCAGTCCTGGGGAATATGAAACACCTTGGTGATAAAATGCAGCCCGATAAAAAACGGCGAAACCAGAAGAGAAACGCCATAAGTGTTTTTGGTGATGATCTTCTGGTTAATGGTATCGTAGCGGAACCCAAACCCGGTTTTCTCGTCCATTTTCTGCGGACATTTTTTCAGATCCCAGTGGTAGTACAATGTAGCGGGAAGATAGATGTAAGCCCCGGCCCGGTCGGCCCAGATCTCGCTTTTCCAGTTGAAATACCCCTTGCCCGAATGATAGCTGAAAGTAAAAAAAACAGCCATGCCGAACAGGACAATGAAAAACAAGGGTTCAAACCATGAAGGCAGTAGTTTTCTCATATCATCTCATTCGAATCTGATCGACATATCATCAAAATAAAATTCCCGGGCTTTAGGGTTCCAGATATAAAAATGGATGGCCGAATTCTGGTCAACCCACTCGGGGATCTCTATGGTTCCGTGAACCTCGGTGTAAATATCCTTCTTATTTACGAAATCATCAAACGCGATGCTCTTAAAAAAGATCATCGAACCGGCGCTGTCGATACGGCAGATCCAGCTGGCATGCGTCGAATCAGCATCTGCGGTATATACCCATACCGAAAGATTCACTCTCTGAACCGGATGGTCGAGGATGCCCGAAAGCTTTCTTTTATAATGCACATTATCGGGGATGTTTTTATCGCAAAAGCTCGCTATGACCCTCGAACGCGGGTGCTGCCAGGTCTGGAACACAGGCTCGTAGCCGTAAATATTTGAAAAATCCGTTTTCCATGTGTAGGTCTTCTGCGGATAATCGACCAGCTCATAGTTCTTCATTTTGATAAAAAAATCGTCCCACGACCACATGCCCGAAGTGAAGATCTGGTAATGGTAAAACTGCATCAGGTTAAAATAGATAAGCGCTAAAAAAATCACCACGACCGAAGCTTTCGCGAATAAATTTTTCCAATTTGTTACACTGCGGATGAGGTATCCCAGTGGCAAGGCCATAAACACGGCGAACTCGGCAAGAGGACGGAAACCGAAACTTCCGCCGTAAAACCAGCAGTGCCAGCATGAGAAGACATATGATGCCAGCAGGAAAAACACCAGAGAAAAAATGCCATTCATCTTGTGGTTTCGTATCATTACAACTATCCCGGCCATAAAAAACAGCCAGACCGGATGATACGGGAACAATCCGTTGAAGGGTGAAAACCAGACCTGCAGCAGCATTGGATTGCCCCAGAAAAACACTTCCCCGGGATAGGAAAAATAAATATAATGGCCCGAAAGGTATTTCCAGTAGAGCAGCTGGGGCAGGATGACGGCGAACTGTATACCGATGTAGATCAGGCTGCGCCTTGGGTTCAGGAAAAACAGTATACGCTGCCAGAGTTCCCTGGCCGATTTCAGATCGAGGAAAGCCATCCAAAGAACGATCAGAATATTTGTCGGCCTTAGCAGGATAGCCAGTGAAAGGCTCAGGCTGAGCAAGGCAAACAGGGTGATTGATCTTTTCCCTCCGTCGAGATATCTTTTCAGAAAATAAATAAACGCGCTGAACAGGAAAAAAGAATACACATGCGACATCAGGGCGGCATCGAAGGTGTAGTAATAGATCTGGGTAGCAAGAGCCAGGATCAGAACAACCGTTAGAGAGATGGCATGATTAAAATACCGGTCCAGAAATTTTTTCAGAAAATACAGCCCCAGAGTAAAGTAAAACACACAGCCAATGAGCATGAACACCTGGTAGAACGAAGAGAACCCATCCATAGGCAGACCAAAAACCCAGGCCGAAGTATGGGCAGCCAAAAAGAAAGGAGTAAGCAAAAGAGCCTCCCCGCAAGTCGTTTTGATTTCGACCTTTCCCGTTTTATCGTTCAGCAGGAAGCCCTCGAATTTTTTTTCGATCTTATACGGAAACCTGAAAACATCCCAGCCATAAATAAATGTAGCCGGCATATATACGTAGTAGTGAGCCGCATCGGACCATATCTTACCCGGATGCCTCACCCTGCCATCGCGGATGTTGTTGTTGAACGACAGGAAAATGCCAGCGGCGAAAATCATGGTGAAGATGAGGGCATCACGGATGCGGGATGCAGGATGCGGGATGCGGGATGCAGGATGCGGGATGCGGGATGCAGGATTGTGGGTCGGGGATTGGGGGTTGGGGGTCGGGGAAACATCATTCGAACTATTGCCCCGATTCTGGTGCAATCTGCTTTCCTCTCCAAAATTATTATTTTTCAACTTCATCATTCAATAATCCTGTATCCTGTATCCTGTATCCTGCATCCTGTATCCTGCATCCCGCATCCTGTATCCTGTATCCTGTATCCTGTATCCTGTATCCTGTATCCTGCATCCCGCATCTTGCATCCAACCCCTAATCCCCAACCACATACACCTCTACTTTAAGATCATCCACGTACATCGCCGAACTGCCGGCATACCACAAAAAAGGGATCAGGTCGTCATTGGGATCGTACATTCGCGGGATTACATAATCAAGTTTTACTCTGTTCCATTTCCCTTTCGGAAGTGACAATTCCTGCAGTGCAAGCGGTTTATACCTGTATAATTGTCCCTGATGCCGGAGGGTGATAACCATGTTCGCGGGATTATCTTTGAAATCCGTTTCAGAAAAAACATTTGCAGTGAGCCGTATACCCAGAGGATAGACCGCTGGCAGCCGGGATAGTTTCATACTCACATCGGGAGTGAACCTCAGTCCCGAATCAAGCCTCATTGCCCCTTTTCCTTTGTAAAAAATCTTTTCCTGGATATGTCCCGAGAAAGCCCCGGGAGTATTATCAAAACCATCGAAGACGATGGTTGAAACTTTAAAGTCGCTTTCATTGGCAAGGTAGGACGACATATCGAGGTTCCAGAATTCCTGCAGCATCCGTGTGCTCTGGTTTATATGAGTCTTCAGGAAAACAGCCTGATAATATTTGGTGGTTGTGAACCAGGGGTTCAGGATCTTCGTCCGGTATTGCCAGGTCTGAAACAGACTGAGTGCGGTTATAGTTAGCAAAACCAGACCATAAACCGTTTTGCGAATCCATCGGCCTTCAAGAATCCAGCTAATAAAATAGCCAATGGGGATAAATAGCACGGCAAAGATTTCACTCATCCGTTGTTGTGAGAAGTTGTCGGGAGTCGCCACATCCGGCGATGAAGCCAGCAGCAGTATAAACGTAAGCGAATACAGAAAAGTGGAGTAAAATATGGGTTTATTCCGTTCGGCCAGAATATAAAAACCGGGGATTGAGAACAGCACCAGGGGTGTATAAATAAGCCAGCCGTTTTTAATCGAAAAAAGAACCAGCCAAAGATTTGGTGCGAGTAAATATATTACTCGTTTATGCTGAGTATAATCACAGAACCAGCTACCCTGTAAGGCTTCGGGGAATATCATCCGCAGTAAAATTCCTATAAAAAAAAGTAAAAAAACCAGGACAAGCTGCTGCTTATGCAATGCGAAAAATCTCCATTTTCGGGCAAAAGTTTCTTTGTTGTACGCACCCCAGAAAAAAAACAGAAGCACCGAAGCGAAGCCCGAGGCCTTGATAAACACAAGGCTTCCAATGGCCAGGCCAAGGATCAGTGCCTCGGTCCAGTGAGGCTTTTCGTACCAACGCTGAGTCATCCACACCACCACCACCATCAGAGCCAGCAGGATACTCGCCTGCACAGCCCCGCTGTAAACCGTCATCAGAAAGAAATTCGTGCCCAACGCCAGCAGCAGCAAAGTCAAAATCGTAATCCCCGCCGTAAAGTACTTCCGGAGGACGAACCACAGACCCAGGAGGGTGATTATGCTGGAGAGAGAGATGATCATGCTAAATGGTGAAAATTAAATGGTGAAATGGTGAAATGGTGAAATGGTGAAATGGTGAAATCTGTTATCTGATATCTGTTAGCTGCCATCTGGGAACTGTTAACTGCCATCTCGCTCCTTTCTTCCATTTCACCATTTCGCCATTTCACCATTTCACCATTTATTGTATAAGTACGTCTTTAATCCTCGCCTCCTCCTGGTACTCCACGTCAGTATTGATCTTCCAGAGGTCGGTATCGAGACCCTGGGTGATCTTATCCGCAGCCAGAATACCCATTAAAATAGAATGATCCTGGTTATTGTATTTGAACGCACCGTAACGCCCGATCGGAATAAGCGAGGGAACCGTATCAAGATAATTCTCGACTTTCTTCAGATTCACCTGATATCCAGTTTCATAGACCGGGTAACAGCGCGGGACTTTCAGCACAAATGTATTCAGGATTTTTGTCTCAGGCGGCACCAGCTTCAGGAGGTGGATCTCTTTTTTCGCAAGTTCAGCAATATTCGCATCCTTATCTTTCCAGATTTCATCCTCATCGAAAGCCCAGAACTCCATACATAGAATGGTCGTTTTTTTATCGCGGTTGATCTGCCTGCTCCAGTTGCGGAAGTTTGTGATGCGGCCGTGTTTCACTTCCGGCGAATGCACATAGATCCAGTTGTCGGCAAACAGTTCCATCGAATCCACTTCCAGGTACACCAGAATCGTATTCCGGAAATAAAGCTTCTCAGCCGCCGCTGCCACATCCGCAGGTACATCCTTAAGCCCTTTAACCAGCAAAGTCAGCGGCATCGTCGACACAACATAATCGGCCTTCACAACAGTACCATCCATCAACTCAATCCCAGTAATCCCGCATCCTGCATCCTGCATCCCGGATCCCGCATCCTGCATCCCGGATCCCGCATCCTGCATCCCGCATCCTGCATCCTGCATCACCTTCTTCACCGGACTTTGAAGGTTCACCTTCCCCCCGTGACTGCGGATGAAATCTGCCGCTCGCTCATATAATGTACCGGTTCCAAGGTTCGGATAGGCGAACTGGTCGAGCAGGGTTTTGTGTTTATTCCCTTTGTTTCCGAATATCGCGCTGATGACGGCTTCCCAGAGTGACAATGATTTGATGCGTTGGGCAGCCCAGTCGGCATCGATCTTTGAACAGGGTATGCCCCAGAGCTTTTCAGAATAATGTTTGAAGAAAATCTCGAACAGCTTTCGCCCGAAACGGTTCGAAACCCATTCCTCAAACGTGGTGGGGTTCTTGTACGGGAACATCTGTATCCTCAGGAATTCCCATAATATACTTACAATTGTGAAAGGAGGCAGATTCCTCAGTACATTGAACAGCTTGATCGGGTAATAGAAAAAACGGTTGCGGTAATAGATACGGGTCATCCGGTTCACCAGGGTGTAGTCGTCCTTTACCAGAGTAGTAAAAAACTCATTGATATGTTTTTCCTTTGAGAAAAAGCGGTGAGGACCCATATCGACGCGCTGTCCCCAGAGGTCGAAACTCCTGGCCATCCCCCCCACATAAGGCGAAGCCTCATACACCTCAACTTCAACCCCCGCTTTTACAAGCACGTACCCGCAACTCAAACCTGCAGGACCGGCACCGATGATGATTACTTTCATTCTTTTTCCCTTTGTTTCTGCCATCTGTAATCTGCTATCAGATATCAGATATCAAATTAATCTTTTCATTCATGATAGTGAACTCTCTTCACTCTCCCCGAAATCCCGGTCATCACTTCGTAAGTGATCTTTCCAATCTCTTTGGCAAGTTCTGTCACCGGATGTTCGTCGTTAAAAATAACCACTTCGTCACCTTCCTTCACGCTCATGCCCGTCACATCAACCGCACAGAGATCCATGCACACATTTCCCATAACAGGCGCGGCTTTGCCGCCGATATATACTTTTCCCACACCATTCCCCAGCCTGCGGTCGAGCCCGTCGGCATAACCGATCGGTATCACTGCGATGCTGCAGTCCTGGCCGGCTTTGCCTCTTCGGCCATAACCGATAGTTTCACCTTCCTGTATTTTTTTTACCTGGACGATGATGGTGCGTAATGTACTTACATTCCGCATTCGCTGCTGTTCTTCCTCATTTGTCCCGACTCCATACAGCCCGATCCCCAGGCGTACCATATCGAATTGAGCCTCATGAAACCTGCTGATCCCGGCCGAGTTCAGGATATGCCTCAGCACAGGGTATCCCAATGCACCGGTAATTCGCGAACTCATTTCATCGAATCTCCGGATCTGCATCTTCGTGAATTCATCCTCCGCAGGATCTTCGCTTGCTGCGAGATGGGAGAAGATTGAAACAACAGTAAATGTTGATTCAGGATGCGGGATGCGGGATTCAGGATGACTATTATCCTGCATCCCGTATCCTGCATCTTGCATCCTGTATCCCGCATCCCGTATCCCCCCTATCATCCGTATCAACTCATCCATCTCATCCTCCTGAAACCCCAGCCTGTGCATCCCCGTGTCGAGCTTGATATGCACACGCACTGCTTCCTGGCCGGAAGTCTGGTTTCGTTTCACGGCTTCTTCCAGCTGCTCCAGGATCCGCAGATTATAGATCTCCGGTTCCAGGTTGTATTTCAGCAGAGTATCCAGACTGTTTTCCTCGGGACTCATGACCATGACCGGCAGATGGATCCCTGCTTTCCGCAGTTCAACACCTTCATCCGCATACGCAACCGCAAGATAATCCACCCGGTGGTACTGCAGGAGGTTAGCGATCTCAAAACTCCCGCTGCCGTATGAAAAAGCCTTGACCATAGCCATCATTTTCACCCCGGGCTTCAGCATCGAACGGTAATAGTTCAGGTTGTGGACCATCGCGTCGAGATTGATCTCCAGCACCGTTTCATGGGCCTTCTGCTGAAGTGCGTTGCTGATCCTTTCGAACTCGAATATCCGGGCGCCTTTCAGAAGAATGGATTCATCCTGAAAAGATGACAGCGGATAATGCAACAGGAAGTCATCGGTAGTCAAAAAGAAACACTTAGGCATTGTAAAACTGTCGGCAAATGAACTCATATCCCGACCAATCCCGATGAGTTTGCCAATGCCTTTGCTTTCAAGCAGATTCGCGATCTCGCTATATAAATCGGCCTTATCCCTGCCGCTCTGCAGAATGTCGGAAAGGATGACGGTTTTTTTCTTGTGCTGGTCCTGGCGGATGAGGAAGTCCAGTGCGATGCTCAGGGAGTTGATGTCGGAATTGTAGGAGTCGTTGATGAGAGAGCAGTGGTTGATGGCGTCTTTGAGCTCGAGACGCATGGCGATCGGCGATAAAGTAGCGAAGTAGCGAAGTAGCATTCGCACGCAATCTTGCACCGCGTCCGGGGTTCGCTTCGCATCACCCAGGGCCGCTTGTGCAAATTGCGTCGCTCCTTCACAACATTCCTCCTCTAATACCAAAACCATCGCAAAACAATGAATCGCATTCTCTATCGAGGCCTCATCGGTAAAGGGTATGGCAAAGGAAAACTCTTGGCCGGCAAACTTTCCACGCAACACGGAACACGTGACACGTGATACGTGATATGCGTCACGTTCCACGCTCTTAACGACCAGGTCCGCATCCTTCTTCCTGCTCCAGCTGAATGGAACAAATGTCCTTTCCGATTCGCTTCGTTTAATACAATCGTCGATCACTTCATAATCGGAACAGAAAACAACGACTTTGGAATGTTTGAAAAGTTTAAGCTTCTCTTCGGTCTTCTGTATCTCGCTTGCAAAATGCTCGTCATGCGCATGGCCGATGTTTGTAATGATACCATAATCGGGATGGATGATCTCTTCAAGTTTATCCATCTCACCGGGCATGGAGATCCCGGCTTCAAAAATCGCGAGCTGGTTTTCAGGCTCCATCTTCCATACCGAAAGCGGAACACCGATCTGTGAATTGTATGATTTCGGACTGCGGATGATATTGTAATCAGGAGCCAGCAGCTGGTATAACCACTCCTTCACTATCGTTTTGCCATTGCTCCCCGTGATCCCGATCACCGGAATGCCGAACTGTGAGCGGTGGAAAGCCGCGAGTTTTTGCAGAGCCTCGAGAGTGTCAGAAACCAGGATGCAGGATGCAGGATGCAGGATATCCTGTATCCCGGATCCCGCATCAGTCTCACGACTCACAAGAAACAGCCTGACGCCTTTCTCATACATCTCGTCAACGAAAAGGTGCCCGTCGTTCCTCGCTGTCACAATAGCCACAAACATCGTACCTTCCGGCCTGATCAGCCGGCGGCTGTCGATAAGGATATCCCTCACCTCCGCGTCAGCATGGCCCCCGGGGAACACCTTCCCCCCAACGATTTCAGCTATTTGTTTGACAGTATAAGTCATTCCAGTTCTATCATTCACCCAGTCACCCAGTTACCCAGTCACCCAGTCACCCAGTCATCTCACTCCCTCGTGTCTTCCCGTTTTTCAGCCCTTTTTCCGAGTGGATTCGCTATCAGCTCATCGTACCTCTGGCGGTTCTCAAAAATATCGCAGGCCAGGTGCACGGCGGTTCTGAAGCCCTCGCATGAAGCCACATTCTTGCCCGCGATCTCATACGCTGTTCCGTGTCCGGGTGATGTTCGTATAATCGGTAATCCGGCAGTGAAATTCACTCCCTCATCAAACGAAAGCAGTTTAAACGGTATCATTCCCTGGTCATGATACATCGCCAGAATTCCGTCGAAATGGGTGAACTGGGCTGCACCAAAAAAACCGTCGGCAGGATAAGGCCCGAACACCAGCATATTCTGATCATAACATTTTGCAATCGCGGAGCGGATGAAAGTGGTATCCTCATCCCCAAGCAGTCCTTCGTCACCTGCATGCGGATTCAGAGCCAGCACGGCGATTCTGGGTTTCACGATACCGAAATCCCTGGTAAGCGAATGATTCATGATCTGGATTTTTCGGATGATGAGGTCCTCGGTAAGCGTTTCCTTTACGCGGTTCAATGCAACGTGACCGGTGATCATCCCGATACGGATTTCGCGGCTAACCATCAGCATCAGGTGGTCGGGACTATTGAATTTATGGGCGAAATATTCGGAATGGCCCGGAAACTTGAAGGTGTCGGACTGAATATTTTTCTTGTTTATGGGGGCTGTCACAACCACATCGATCTCGTGCCTTGCCAGATCGGCACATGCAGCTTCCATCGAAAGCAATGCAAGTTCGCCCGCGATTGAAGTGGATTTACCGACATCAATTTTAACCTCTTCATCATGAATGTTCAGGATATTCGGCCTGCGCGGATGTGCCTGTTCAGCCTTGTGGATCACGTTGAAGTTGAACTCGGCCTCGTTCAGCGTCTTGCGGTAATAACTCGCGATTTTCGAAGATCCATACACGATAATCGTATTGCTTTCAAGCAACCGCTGGTCCTGCAAGGTCTTAATAATGATCTCGTAACTGATCCCGTTCATGTCGCCATGCGTGATCCCGACTCTGATGCGTTTTTCTTTTTCTTGTTGTACTGGTTGGTCCATGGTATGGTAATTGGTGATTGGTGATTGGAGATTGGAATATCGAATATTGATTAACGAATGCTGAATTTCGAAGTACTTTAGAATATAGTCATGCTGCGTTACTTCAATATTCGTTGATCAATGTTCAATATTCGAAATTCAATTTCATCTAACCTCTGACAACTTTCTTAAATACATAATCAAACAAAAGTCTCACTCCAAACCCCGTCCCGCCTATTCCGCGGTATGAATCAGGTTTGTCGAGGAATGCGGGGCCTGCGATATCGAGATGGATGTATGGATAATCTGTGAATTTCTCGAGGAATTTCCCGGCGGTGATGGTGCCGGCATCTCCCGGACCGATGTTTTTCATATCGGCAAGCTCCGATTTGATCAGCTCGCCATATTCATCCCACATCGGGAGTTCCACGATCCGTTCATTTATACTAAAGCCGCTTTCGGTCAGTTCAAGCATTTCTTCGGCCGCACGCACTTCCATCCCTGCACAGGCAAATTTACCGATTGCACGCACCGCCGCACCGGTAAGAGTTGCCATGTCGATCACCAGCTCCGGCTTGTACTTTCGTGCAAACGACAGCGCATCCGCCAAAATCAGACGACCTTCGGCATCCGTATTCAACACTTCCACCGTCATACCATTATGCATTTTCAGAATGTCACCGGGAACCATAGCCTTTGTCCCCGGACGGTTATCAGTAGCAGGCATCAGTGCCACGACATACACCGGCAGCTTAGCTTTCGCGATGGCATATACCGCCAAAGCCGCGGCAGCAGCCCCGCTCATATCGTCTTTCATGTTCAGCATCGACTCGCCCGGTTTCAGGTTCATCCCGCCGCTGTCGAACACAATACCTTTCCCAACAAAAATAAGCGGCTTCTTATTCACGGCATCCGTGGGTTTCCACTCCATCACCGTAAACGTGGGCGGCTCGTGGCTTCCCTGGTTCACGCCAAGTATGCCACCCATCTGCAAAGCCTCGAGCTTCTTCTTGTTCATCACCTCAACCTTGGCGCCGCAATCTTTTCCAAGCTTCTCAATCTCCTTTGCAAACACACTAGCTGTGAGGTAAGATGCCGGTTCGTTGATCAGGTCGCGGCATTTGTAAACCGCTTCGTTTACGATGTTCAAATATTCAAATGGTGAAATGGTGAAATCGTGAAATGGTGAAATCGCGATTTTCTTCAGCGTATTCTTCTTCTCCTGATCGCTTTTATACTTCAGAAACTGGTAATTCCCAAGCGCCATACCTTCAGCGAAAGCCAGGGTTTCTGCCGGATTATCTTCATGATCGAAAATCACGACTTTCTCTGATTTTTGTGAATTCAGCATAGCGCCCACTTTCTGGCCCGCCTTGCGACATTCCTCCATCCGTTTATGCGCTGACTTCTCTTCCTTGATCACATAAACATAAATCCAGTTTTCAAGGCGGTTGTATGGGATGATATCTTTTTTAAGTTCTTTATGCTGCTGGCGGATGAACCTGAGTTCGGATGCCGTAAAAACCCCGTCGGGCAAGGCTTTCAGCGAGCTTACCACGAGAGCGAGATGTTCGATCTGCTGCGAACGGTCAGTAAGAGTGATTTTTGGTAGCATGGTTTTATTAACTTTGAGGCGAAATTGTTTACACTACAAAGGTAGGAAAACAAACGGATGTCGGATATCGGATATCAGATGGCAGATATCCTGCATCCTACATCCTGCATCCTACATCTTGCATCCTACATCTTGCATCCTTATATGGACGAACTCATCATCAAAGCACTCGCCTCCGCCCACCTCACGATAAACGAGGGTGCGGCATTGTTCCGGGAGCTTCCGCTTGCCTCGCTGATGTGGGTAGGGAATGAAATCCGCCGTAAAAATCATCCGCAAAATATAGTCACATGGATCATCGACCGCAACGTGAACATCACCAACGCCTGTGTTTCGGGATGCAAATTCTGCAATTTTTATAAGCCCGTCAACAACGACGCCTGTTATATAACCAGCATTGAAGAGTATGTGCAGAAAATTGATGAAATGCACAAACTGGGCGGAAACCAGCTGCTGCTGCAGGGCGGGATGCATCCTCACCTGGGGATCGGTTTTTATACAAATCTCTTCTCCAGCCTGAAAAAACTGTATCCGACTCTGAGACTTCATGCCCTCGGTCCGCCCGAGATCGTTCACCTGGCCAAAATGGAAAAACTCAGCAACCGCGAAGTCCTGGAACAACTTGTGGTTTCAGGAATGACAAGCCTGCCCGGTGCGGGAGCCGAGATCCTCGTAGACCGGGTACGCCGCGAGATCTCACCCGTAAAATGTTCCGCCTCCGAATGGCTCGCCGTGATGGAACAAGCCCATATCATGGACCTCACGACTTCAGCTACCATGATGTTCGGACATATTGAAACGCTTGAAGAACGACTGGAACATATGGTTGCGATACGGCAACTGCAATCACGCAAACCTGCCGGGCATAAAGGATTTCTCTCGTTCATCCCATGGCCTTTCCAGGATGAAGGAACCGTGCTTCAGAAAAAATCCGGGATAAAAAATCACGTCACTTCCGAAGAATATATCCGTATGATCGCTATCAGCCGTATCATGCTCCCTAACATTCAGAACATCCAGGCATCCTGGCTTACGGTGGGCAAGGAAACAGCTCAGCTTTGCCTGTATGCCGGCGCCAATGATTTCGGAAGTATTATGATAGAAGAAAATGTGGTTTCTGCTGCCGGCGCCCACAATTCGATGAATGCAGACAGGATGCAGCAGGCGATCAGCGATGCGGGCTTCACGCCCCGCCTCCGAAATCAGGATTTTGTTTTGCAGTAAGCGGGGGCTTCTATCTTTGCACCGCTGCTACGGTGTCGTATATCGGGTGCAACTTCACACCGCCCTTACGGTGTCGCTTATCGCTTGCAATCTTGCACCGCTGCTACGGTGTCACTGCGTTCCACCTGAGGCAGCTTGTGCAAATTGCTACGCTAAGCTCCATCCGCCATCCGCCATCCGCCATCCGCCATCCGCCATCCGCCATCCGCCATCTGCAATCTGTCATCTGACATCTGATATCAGATATCTGCCATCTTTTTCCTACCTTTATAGTTCCAAAACCCATCACCATGCAATTCAACCTGAAACATCCCGCATCCCGCATCCTGCATCCCGCATCCCGCATCCTGCATCCCGCATCCCGCATCCTGCATCCCGCATCCCGCATCCTGCATCCCGCATCCCGC
>Ga0265593_1000072_pt1 | contig 72630 bp, 80 predicted proteins | sample saktaG_8_FD_190136 | JGI IMG/M metagenome (GOLD analysis project Ga0265593, IMG submission 190136) | Saline water microbial communities from Sakinaw Lake, British Columbia, Canada - sak_2011_5_24_36m | ecosystem: Environmental > Aquatic > Non-marine Saline and Alkaline > Saline ... | reverse complement strand
ACTGAAGCTACATGAACATTGTCAGCTGTTGTTGGAGTGCCGAGAGTAACAGAAGAAACAGTTGCGAATGCTTTGCCTGCGTCAGTTGAAACTGAAACATTGGCAGGTGCTGTGATTGTTGGATCTGTTGTGTCAACAACGACGATAGTTCTCGTTACTGCGGCTGCATGGTTTCCTGCGGAGTCTGTTGCGGAATATGTGATAGTATATGGACCAACAGATGGAACTGTTGCAGGTGCGTCATTTGTAACCGCGACAGAACCATCTACATTATCTGTAGCCGTCGCTCCTGCATCAGCATAAGTAGACCCAGCCTCAAGAGTAATTGAATGCTCGCCGACAAGCGTAATCACTGGCACTATAGTGTCAAGATTGGACTGCAAACCGTAATTCGTTGTGTATGAGCCTCCAGATGAACCTTCTGGCACCTTTGTTTCAACGGTTACCTGAATTTGCCTTTCGGCTTGCGACCCAGATAGGTCTGCGCCTAACGCCAAATTCATCGCACCGCTATATGTTCCAGCGGTATCTATTGAAATTGCGTGTGTGCTATCAGAAGCGTTTGAAGACTGCGAGGAATAAAATCGTATGTTGCCGTTGGCTGGGATTGTTCCGCCTGAAACATTTACCCAATCTGCAAACTTCATATTCAAAATAGTCTCGTTTGTTGGAACAGTTACATCAAAAACCCATTTCCACCCGTCTGTGAAGTTGTTATTTGCCTGTGCAAAAGTTTTAACCGCACTTATTTGTGTAACACCTAGGGTAGATGTAGTGGCATAAGCCGTTGTAGAAAACCCAGCAAGAATAATGCTTATTAAAAAAGATATTGAAAAAAATGAACGAACCAACTTCTTACCGACATATCCACCAATAAACCCAGCTCCGCTAACACCAAAAGTTTTTTTCATAATAATTTAATTTCTTATAAGAACAAATTAAGTTTAATAATAAATGGACACGTGTAATTTGTGTGTTTAAAATACACAAGATGGTTAATTCTAACAACAACAACTGCGACACGCTCATGCGCCTCCACTGAAGATACCACACTATTTTTTATATGCCTAAAATAGTTGTGGTTTAAAAAAAATTATTGCTCTTTATTTTCCTCCAAGAGCAAAGTTTGTACTCTCTATAATTGTTTGACTAGCGCCAAAGGAGAGCAGAAGTCCGATTATAGATTGTATTTGAGGTATTGTGAGGCTGGATTTTGACACTGCCACTGGCTGTACTGCTACTGTGCTTGTCCCAAGAACTCCGTCTTCCGTACGACTGGTTTGTATAAAGATTCCCTTATTCAGTAAAGCTAGAGTTTTTGGTCCAACGCTTCCTACCTGCTGTAAACTGTTCTTTTTTTGTAAAGCGATAACCGCGGCTTTTGTAAGAGAACCAAAATATCCTGTTATAGAGCCTGAATAAACTCCTGACTGCGTAAGAAATAGTTGGAGTTGCGTAACATCATTACCTTTCATTCCCAAAGAAAGCCCATGCGTGAACGCGTAAGTAGTCGCTCCAAGAACTTTTGATTGTTGTTTTGCTTGTGTTGAAGCAGTAGTTGGAACCTCCAGCGACTTCTGTAGTAATGATGTTGGTAATGATGTTGATGATGAGAGTTTATTTGTTGTGGTTGAAATTATTGTCACATTAAGAGGTATTAAAGGTGTTGAAATAAAAGCGCCCCCTCCACCTCCTCCACCTGAACTAACCACAGGTGGTGGTGCAGTAACAGTTGCAGGCGGCAAATCTATTGTGTATGGAAAAGAAACTGGTGAAGAGGCTCTGTTCTCTGCGTAACAAGAGACTGCCTTAACAACAGATGAAACCCCTAGTGTTATTGAACCTGTATATACCACACCTGACGCACAATTTGGAGAAGTACCGTCTATTGTGTAATGAATACTGCCTGCACCTAAAGCTAAAAGAGTAACACTCTGCGCAGATGTATAAGCTCCAGCCACAGGCGTGGCAACGGGCTGGCTCATCACCACTCCATCAACTAAGTCACTTACAGAGCTTGTGACATTCGTGTTTAATATCCCTGTGATTTCTGAAGCGGTGGCGTTGGCTGCGTTAGTAAAAAATACCAGAAAACTGGCTAGCGTGTATATTTTAAGCATTGTGAGTTTCTTCCTCATAATTTATTTTAGATTTTATTGCTTTGTCATAGTAAACGTAAACGAATTAGTGCCAGTACTTGTGCCTGATATATTCTTATTTAAAATAGTACCCACATTATCAAGATAGTAAGGAGAACCTGTCCCTGTATACGTAAGTTTGAAAGTAGCATTGCTACCTGAAGTATTGCCTGTCAAAGACCAGCATGTAGCAAAACCCTTAGCAGGTGAGGCTATTCCTGAAAACGATCCTGTTGCAAGATTTTCAGTAGTTACTGTAACGTATAGAGAATTAACGCTTCCTGTTTTCGTAAGCCTCATGGAATATGAGCCTCTCAGGTCTTGAGGCAAAACAGCTTTTGCAGAAGATATTACTAGTAAGCGTGTTGAAATGCGTGACGTGAACCATTCTGATTTAGCAATGTTCAAAACCAAAGAAACTGCGTTTTCCGCTGGAGTTTTCAGGGCTTCTGCTATTGCCACTTCCGCAAGAGTTGTAATAGGCGAGACTTCATAAGCTACAACGGCTGTTTCAGCTGCGGACTCTTTATCAAGAGCGTCGTCGTATACTGTCTGCAATTCCAGAATCTTGGCAATATCAACCACCAAAACATCATAATTTGTAACCAATAATTTTTGGCCAGATGACAAGAGAGAGAAAGTCGTACTGGCGAGTTCAACAGCCGTCTTATCTCCCAACACTAAAGACTCAGAAAGAGGTAGTGCTGCAATTTGTTCTGTTACAGGGTCTGCAACAAGATGATCGGCAAAAAGTTTATCAGCCACCAACTTATCGGCAGTTGCTTTAGCGTCGGAGGCAATCTTATCTGCAACCGACTGTGAAAAAGAAGCGTTCGTAATTGTATAATTTTCTGAAATAATTCCTTTAGAAAACTCTACCAAGTAATCTGGGGCGATTGATGTAACGCTAGCCGTTACAGAAGAATCATTCTTGATGGAATTAACGGCTATTTGCATCGCTGCTGTTTTTTGTTCTTGTTCGGCAGTATTAACTACCTGCAGATTTATGTATGAGGCGGAAGATATGGCTGTCTTGGTCAATGCTACTGTGGCAATATCAGGATCTATAGTCTGCAATCCGTAACTTGTTGAATAAGACCCGCCAGTAGCTCCAACAGGCACCCTGGTTTCTACGGTAACTTGTATATGCCTACCTTCTGTTGAAGGAAGGGTGGTGCTTGCGGTTAAGTTCATAGCTCCGCTGTACAAACCTGCATTATTTATAAAAATAGCATGACTAGAATCAAAAGCATTTGAGGACTGCGCAGAATAAAAAAGTATATTACCGCCTGATGGTATTGTATAAGAAGTATTTGCCCAATCAGAAAACTTCATCTTTAAAATCGTTTCATTTTCAGGCACTGTTACGTTAAAAACCCACTTCCACCCATTGGTAAAAGTACCGTCCGCAGATGCGAAAGTTTGTACAGGACTTATTTGTGTGACGCCAAGTATTGCGGTAGATGCCACGGCAGGCCGTACCGAGAATCCGAAAATAATGACAACAAAAAATATACAGGCGCTCAAGGCACCAAAAAGATTTTTCATAGTATTTTTAATTTATTACCGCACGCCTTACGCACAATAGTAAACTGCCAAGCGCTTAAAGCACTTGGAAATCACGCAGAGAAACGCTCAGCATAAAATATGCTGTCACGTTTTATAAATCTCTCGATAGAAAAACACATCTAATTTAGACCCACCCCTACTGAACTTTCAAAATTAAGTTAATGAACAAAATTCAACTTAACTTAATTTAATTTTGAAAGGTTAGTAAATAATTTTTCTAATCTTTTCAGTAATAGGTCTACTTTTAGTTTCCAATGAACAAACGACGAACCACATGTCCGCACCAATAAGTAATAATATCATTGGTAATTACTTACACAACACACAACATGTGCATAACTTAATTTATTTGGCTATAATTTTACGCATCAAAATTCCCCAATGGTGTGAGCCTGCTGGCAAATCTTGCAGAAAATCAAAACCTGCACGCTCAAAAAGCGCTCGCACCTCGTCCTTTTTCACAATACATTCCTCTGGAGGACCTGCTCCATCAAAGGAATCTTCCCAATCTATAATCGCAACACGACCGGCAGTTCCGAGCGCACCATCAGGAGCATCTTTTAGGATGCGCGTTATTTCTTTCGCTAACATTCCTATATCATGCACACCAAACAAAATATTTGCAGCAATAACAACATCCACAAAAACATCTGGCAGGCCACTTCCGTTATACTCCGCAACATCTCCCGGCAATACGCGCATTTGTGTTTCCACATTCTCAGCGTTTGCCATAGAAGCAAGTCGCGACAACATTGGCCTGTCTACATCAATTGCCCACACTTCTCCGTGGTTGCCAACCGCGCGAGCAGATGCCAAAGAAAAAGCACCAGAGCCACAACCGAAATCAGCCACGCACATACCATCACGAACACCAACCGCAGCAATAATGCGACTTGGATTAAGAAAAGTTTCCACTTCATTTACACGCAACTGAGTCATGACTATATATAGTATAGCATCGCACTGCCCAGCGCTCGATATGTGGATATGCTTTATACACCAGTTTCATTATGATGCGCACGACCAGCAATGCAGTTGTCATGCTCCTCCATTATCTTTTCCCGAGCTTCAAGTGGGTGCATTGCATTTGTTATAATGAAATTCGTACCCTCACCTGCAGTGTGTATTGTAAGCGTACCGAAACCAAACAGCGTTTGTATAATACCCTCCGTATCAACAGTCACATCCTGAACTCTTTCTAGTTCGGCAGTTAACAACTCGCGGCTAAACAAACCCCTTTGATGCACGTCGATTATGCGTTCATTAGTAACAATCCAGACATTTAGATAATACAATGTCCAGCACATGAAAATTCCTATCCACAAAACAAGTAGCCATGTGATATACAAGAATGCAAGTGTGGGCCCAACAATCGCTATTGGCACCGAAGCGAGCATTATTCCAAGAGGCAAAAAAGACAGCATTACATACGGCAACACGGCTCCAATAAGCGCCACCAACACCTGCACAACAAACACAATCCAATGTTTTCTCACAACATACACCTCGTTTTCTCCTTCGTTATATTGCATATCAAATGATTTTTATATAGTCGCCAAAACTCCTGTTAGCGCCAGAACAAGAACGGCTAGTCCAATTGTGTAAGAAGTGATTGTAATGACGGCTCCAGAATGAGAAAGTGAAAAACGCGACCAGTGATAATACATTGAAACACTTACAACTGTGGTCGTAACTATTACCACCCAAAAAAACAAATGCATTACTGCAGAAAAAGAAAAGGTAGTAATTGGAAGTGGGGTCATTTTAAATAAAAATTAGAACGTGTGCTACTGCTTCGGTCGCATCAAAGGGAACATTTGAGTCTCGCGTATGCTTTTATTTTCAAAAAAACTAAACAAGCGTTCACTAACTCCAAATCCGAAAGCGGGAGGCATGCCGTATTCCATTGCTTTTATGTAAGATTCGTCCATACGCTGAGCTTCTTCATCACCAGCTTCTCGCAGGCGTTCTTGTTCAGAAAATCGTGCGCGCTGATCAAGTGGATCATTAAGCTCGCTAAAACCTTTTCCAATTTCAGATCCACCAAGAAGCACTTGGAAACGCTCCACTGTACCCGGCTTTTTAGTTGAGCGTTTTGCGAGAGGTTCCAAATATACAGGCACGCCAACAAGAAATGCCGGACCCGCTATGTCTTTGCGCGCAATTTTCCACAAAGAATCAACTGCACGCGCAACATTTGAAGCGCCTTCAATTCCGTTCGCGCGAGCAACAGACTCAGCCTCATCGTCAGTACATGTAAGTGGATCTATATCAAACTTTTCGCGCAAATGTTCGCAAAAATCTATGCGTTTCCATTCCCCACTTAAATCCACGCTATGTCCATGACGCTCAAACACTTCACGACCATACAATTTGCGCGCGATGGTTTGATATAACTCACGGACCATATCCATGCCTTTTTCATAATCTGAAAATGCCTGATAAAATTCGAGAGCTGTATAGTCTTGGGCGTGTTCATTCGACATTCCCTCATTACGAAAGACGCGTCCAATCTCAAAGACTTTTTCAAAGCCCGCAACCAAAAGGCGCTTTTGCCACAACTCGCCTGCGCAGATACGCAAATATACATCAATATCAAGTGCGTTATGATGAGTAACAAACGGACGCGCGTCGGCACCTCCGGGTTCGGTTTCAAGCACTGGTGTCTCTACTTCTAGGAAATCACGGTCAAGTAAAAAATCACGCACAATACGCCAAAAAGTACTGCGCCTTCGAAACATTTCTCGCGTTTCTTCATTTAACAAAATATCCAAATATCTCTCACGGTACCGAGCGTCTTCATCTTGCAATCCATACCACTCACTCGGTAAAGGTGTAATGGATTTTGAAGCCATCACCCAACCACTAACTAGCAATGATTTTTCACCACGTTTTGTCGTCATCGCTACACCTGTCACAGAAATAAAATCACCTTGATCAACCGTTTGTACGAACAAATCAAACATTTCTTCCGACATATCGTCACGTCGGACAACAGCCTGCGCTCGACTAGTGCCATCAAATATATCTACAAACAATATGCTTCCATGTCCACGGAATGACATAACGCGACCGGCAAGCGACACGATTTCCGAACCAGCCTCCAGCGATGAAAAACGCTCCAAAAAGTCATGCACCGAAAGCGTGCGCGGGACATTAACCGGATACGGATTACCGCCGACATTCTGCAACTTTTCCAATTTACGCAAACGCTCCTCGCGCAGTTCTTTTTCCGCCATATATTGATGATACCACGCTGTAGATTTATTTAGCAGATGCTGGCGTAGGTGCGTTGGCTGACACTAATTTTATATCAAATATCAATGTAGAGTTTGGCGGTATTGGACCAACTTGCCGACTTCCATAAGCAAGCGCTGGCGGGATAATAAGTATACGCTCTCCACCAATCTTCATACCTTTCAATCCTTGTTCCCAACCGGAAATAACCTGTCCAGCACCAAGCACAAATTTGAATGTGCCACCATGGGCCGATGATTGGTCAAAAATTGTACCATCTTGTAGTTTGCCAACGTATTCTACAGTCACTTCTTGACCATTTTCAACGACGGCTCCTGTGCCAACTTTAGCATCTTGAGTCAATACAGAGTTTGGGGTTGGTGTTGGAATGGCGCTTGCCGATTGTTGCTGCTCGCCCGTATTTTCAGCACTATTTTGCTGGTTTTGATTTTGTTCATCAGATGACATAGGTGGATTCTGTGTGGATATAAAATTGATAAAAAAGAAATAAAAGACTACAACAATGGCTATACATATTGATACGCCAGTATATAATTTTTGTTTTTGCATGACTTTATTATATGGCATTTTTTTCCGACAACCTAATACCAACTCTCCTCAGCTAAAGTGGAAAACTTTAGACTTGCCCCTGAATAGCAGATTTGTCTATTATCTAATTTCAAAGCCTTTCGCTCGGAGTGCAACATATACTTTCTCCATTGCTTCGTTGGCGTCTCCATCTTCAAGTGTGCGGTCAAACGATTGAAACACAAGACGAAACGCCAGCGAAATCCGTCCGTTTTTCTCAAAGCGGTCTAAAAAATCTACTGTCACCGACAGATTATCCGACGAATCAGTCACTATTAAATCAAAAATTCCAATGACTTCGTTTTCTTGTAGATTTACAGGAACCCACATAGCAACATCACGCACAATAAAAGGATATTTGGAAAAAGGTTGGTAGTGTGTTGCCGTTGAAATAGGAAGTTGCTCATAAGAGACTGGTTCAGCTATAACAGTAGGCATGTAATCAGCAAGAGTACTTTCACTCACCCCTACCTTTTCTTCCGCCACGCCAACCATTATCAGTTCTTCCATACCCCTCCAAACTGTTCCGATTTCAAAAATCTTAACTTCAGAAAGTCCAAGCAACGCTTTGTTGCAGATATTTTTCTTGAGCGCCTCTGACAAACTGGCGACGAGTGAGGTGCGCAAATAAGGACGTGCGCTATCAGCCTTATTAGCAATCATGCGCTCACCACTCTCTGCAAACACTGATGTAAATACCTCAGAATATCCGTGTGACATAAGATCCTCACGCACTTTTTCAGCGATATAAAATTGTTTATTTATCTGTGGAGAATTAACTAATTTAACGGGAGGAAGCGGTGTCGCGGGTATTGCGTCGTATCCAATAATACGCACGACTTCTTCTATTAAGTCTTCTGGGATTGTGATATCAAGTCGCTCGAGAGGTATGGACACAGTAAAACCACCCTCACCTCGACTCTCTCCAATAGAGGTAGTAGATACTCCAAAACCTAGACGCGAAAAAACATTTGTAACATCTTGGTCACTCAACTTTATACCAAGAACATTATTGATATGCGATAAAGTTACAGAAACATTCTGCTGTTCCATTGGTTGCGGATACGTATCAACGAAACCATCAATCTCACCTCCTGCAATCTGCACAATCAAATCTGCCAGAGCGCGCATTCCGTGCGCCGCCAACTCAGGCGAAATACCATGCTCAAAACGAGCTGACGCATCTGTGCGGATATTAAGCGAACGCGATGCTTTACGCACAGCAACACCGTCGAAACATGCCGATTCCAAAATAAGCGATGCGGTGGTCTCTGTTACAGCCGCACGCTCACCACCTTTTACACCAGCAATCGCAAGAGGTCCACCGTCGTCAGCGATCACAACAAAACCACCAGTCTCTGTTTGTACGATTTTACGATTCAAGTTTGCAACACCACCACCCTTCACTTCTTTTGTAGTTTTTAAAAGGTCTAAACTTTCACCACCTCGCATATACCGCACACCTATTTCACCGCTTATTTTTTCTGCATCAAAAGCATGGAGAGGTTGGCCCGTCTCAAACATAACAAAATTTGTAGCATCAACAATATTATTTATTGACCGCTGACCCATAGAAGCCAAGCGCTCGCGCAACCATTCAGGCGACGGACCTACTTTTATTCCTCGCACAACGCCAGCAACATATCGCTGACACAATGCAGGATTTTCAATCTGCACACGAACCGTATTTGTTTTTGGCGACAACCCTACATGCAAAAACGGGTCGCGCTTCATTGGTATTTGTAAAATCGCGGAAATTTCGCGAGCAATACCGCGATATGAATTGCAGTCATGTCCTCGGTTGGCGGTTATTTTTACATCCAGTACATCATCGTCGTCACACTTTTCTATTCCGTCAATTTCAAATATATGGAACGTAAGCGCATCAGCCAGAACCACCGCGCTTGGAAGCGGCTTATCAAAAAAAGTCTGGAGCCATTGGCGAGAAATTAACATAATATACGAATCACATCTCTATATAACAAGTCTAGCCCAAAACACACACAAGTACTAGCCCAGCGCAAAACATATCAATTATGCCCACAATATATGTGTCCTGTATAAATAGTATGCTACATTAAAATAAAATGGATTTATCTGTAAATAGTCTGCTTGCTGAATTATCGCAGTACGGTTATGTTGCGCTTTTCCCGTTAGTATTTATCGAGGGACCTTTCGCAGCGATTGTTGGAGGAATACTCGCGGCTACAGGAATACTAAACACAATTGGAGTCTTCTTCGTAATTCTTATATCAAACCTACTTTCAGATATAGGATATTATGTATTAGGAAGACATGGCAGTGGTGTTTTAATCAAGCGTTTTGGGCATTATATTGGTGTAACCGAAGCGCGTATTGAGGCACTTGAAAAACACGCTCTTGAGCATGGAGGAAAGACGATTATTATGGCCAAACTCCAAATCGTCAGCCCAGTTCCAACAGGAATTGCACTTCTTATTGCTCTTGGTGCAGGCAAGATGCCGTTCGGTAGATATCTCTGGTACAATTTAATTGGCACCATACCGCAAACAATTCTACTCGAAGGTCTAGGTTACCTAGCTGGCGGATGGGTCATATCAGTTGGAAGTGGAACAATAAATTTAGCTCTCACAATACTATCTTTACTTACACTTGGTATTGGAACATTATTGTGGGCACGACGTAAAAACAAACCATACAAAAAATTACTTTAAAAACGCAATGAAAAAATTACTTATTGTCACTGACGCGTGGTTTCCTCAAGTCAACGGAGTTGTAACAGCTTTAAATAAAATCCGTGAGGAAGCTGAGGCTTCTGGTTACAAAGTATTGGTCGCACATCCTGAAATGTTCACGCGTATCCCATTTCCAATATATCCTGAAATAAGCCTAGCCATATTTCCATACAGCAAACTCAAGCGAATGATTCTCGCTGAAAAACCTGACTATATACACATCGCCACAGAATGGACGCTTGGTTTTACAGCGCGTTCAATCTGCCTGCAATGGAACATACCGTTCACAACTTCATATCACACAAACATATCGCTTTACACTCGTAAATACCTTCCAGTAATTATCGCCCCGATCGTGGCTCGTTTTGCAATGACTTACATGCAACGTTTCCATAATACAGCAGTCAGTACCCTCGTGAGCACTTCGACAATGCAAGAAGACCTTATTAAGACAGGCTTCACGAAAACCGCGCCGTGGATTCTTGGTGTGGATACAAAATTATTTTCTCCATCACGCGCAAATGAAAGCGACCAGTTAAAATACCCACGTCCATTTTTCACATACGTAGGACGGATCGCAAAAGAAAAAAATCTTGAGGAATTTTTAGAAACACAATTGCCTGGTACAAAAATCCTTATTGGCGACGGACCGGAAATGAAATATTTGCAGGAAATGTATTTTGGAAGAGCAAAGTTTCTAGGCTGTAAACATGGTGTTGAATTGGCACGCCTAATCGCACAAAGCGACGTATTGGTATTACCATCAAAAAGTGAAACATTTGGTTTAGTTATGCTTGAGGCACTTGCATCGGGCGTACCTGTAGCAGGACATTATGCAACAGGCCTCAAAGATGTAATAACAAGCGGCGTCGATGGTCACCTCGATGATGATTTAGCAAGCGCAGCAATGGCATGTCTTTCACTTAAAAACCATAAAGATGCCTGCCGAACAAAGGCAGAACAGTTCTCATGGAGCAACTCAGCTAATTTATTTTTTGCAGGAATAAAACCAAGCGCAATACGTAAATGGTCGACAGTAAGTCCGGTGGAACTAAAAAAATACACCTCTCCAATACATCAAACAAATACACATCGATTACTTTATCCAGTCATACTTGCAACGCATGCAATGTTCGCTTCCCTTAAAAAAAGTATTGCAAAAAAATAGACTGAATAAAAAAACCGCCCTTCACCGAAGTGATTGGGCGGAAACTGCAAAACTTCGCAAACTACACACAAGTGCTATACAATCTATGCATCTTATCCATATCAGTATATACAACAACCCAGCCTGCCTTCAAAGAGATAGAGTCCTTTCCGTATAATTCTGGAATAGAGTCCTTGAGACAAAAGCCCAAAACAAACTACTACACAGGTCAGCAAGTGCGTACGCCTGTCCAAGCCTGCGCCCAACAACCAAAAGTCCATCCTCAGTCCTTTTCTCGGAATCCGCCACACACTTGACGTAAAGGTTAAATAAAACAAAGAGCTTACGAAGCTCCTCATTAACAACCCCAACACGAACGTCACAATCCATGTGGACATATTTAGGCTCCGCAGCTGCTACTTCTTCATCTGCAACAGTCTGTAAGTCTGCCAGTAATTCGTTCAACAAAGGAAAGTTCGTCGCAATAGTCATGACTGCCATCTCCTACTCCTATCAAAGAACAACTTAACCGTGTCCACAAATGTACAGGACATAGACACACAATAACACGATTACATGATTTTTGTAAATATTTATATATTATCTAAATATGTCGTGATATGTTACAAAAAGCATTAAGGAGATTAGCAACGTAAAGCCAGCTGTTGCGAAACGGTCATACCAACGACGATGAATTGCTTTACCAATAACTGATTCTATTACTATAAAAATAAGGCGCCCGCCGTCGAGTCCGGGAATTGGCAGAAAATTTACAAAAGCAAGATTAATTGATACCATAGCAGCAAACATAAGTAGGGCTCCAGCACCGTCCTGTGCAGCGGCTCCTCCAATTCTTGCAATACCAACAGGCCCCGACACTTCATTCATATTCAACGAGCCACTAAAAAGATTGAGGAAAAATCCTCCCAAACCTTGCGCCACCATTACACTCTCGCGCATAAATAATTTTGTTCCATCAACAAAAGCACTCTGAAACGATGGTTGTATTGTTCCAACATCCGCAAAAGACACACCTATAGCTTTACGGTTCGGTTCACTGGAAATAACTCCAGCTTGCGGTATTGCTACAAAATTATGCTTTACACCTTTTCGCGCAACAGACACAACAATACTCTCATCGCCATGTTTCGTTATGAAATCACTCGCCTGACTTGCAGTGGAAGACGCATCAAGTACCTCACTTCCAGTCTGCATTGAAAGCAAAGTATCACCAGCTATAATTCCAGCATGCTCGGCCGGCGCCTTCGGCATAACGCCCATAATTTCTATATGCGCATCGCTAGCTAGCGCTCGGTTGGTATCGTCAATACCAACCTGAACGCCAACAGCATAAGCTCCAACAAGCATAAACCATGCGGCTATAAAGTTCATACACACACCCGCCAACACGACAGCGGCTTGCGCCAAGCGGGATTTTGATGAAAATGATCCGCTTTTATTTTTACGCTCGAGCTTAGAATCGTGTATGTTATTTTCTTTTTCAGTCCCTTCTGTCTCTCCAAAAATCTTTACAAAACCTCCTACAAAAATCAGGTTTATGGAATACAATGTATCGCCGACTTTTTTGCTCCACAGACGTGGCGGAAAGCCAACAGCGAACTCCTCGACTTTCATACCAACCATTTTGGCAACAATAAAATGCCCAAATTCATGGACAATAACAAGCGTAGCGAGTACAAGAAGAAAAATGACTATATGCATATAAAAAGTTTATGGTTTTTGAGCAACCTCCTCCCTTGCCTGAGTGGAGAATAGCGGTGGGGTGGGAGTATTTTTTTATGTGAGAAATACATAGACCATTTCCCCACCTCACCAAAGCACTTCGGAGCTGGAAGTAGCAATAACCAAAGTCTTACAACGCAATCTCCTTCTCTTTCCTCTCTAACATCTCTTCAAAACGCGCATTAGCGGAATCAACCATTTTTTGCATCGTATCTTTTGCGCGAAATTTATCATCTTCTGGCATTTCACCGTCGCGTTCCAACTGCTGTATTTCTGTCCACACGCGGTCGCGCACACCACGCAAAGACTGCCGAACTTCCTCCATTTTTTCTTTCGCAATTTTTACCAAAGACACGCGACGCTCAGAAGTTAGATCAGGAAACGATACACGTATACCTTTATCATCCGCACCGACAGACAGTCCGAGATTTGCAACCGCAATAGCCTTCTCAATTTCTTTTGCATTACTCATGTCCCAAGGCGCAACGCGCAACGTACGCGCACCTTCAACGCCAATGGTCGCAACTTGCGAAATCGGCATTCGTGAACCGTAAACCTCTACAAACACAGTATCAAGAATTGATGGGGTTGCTCGCCCAGTGCGCACAGTTGAAAGCTCGCCTTCAAAACGCTCAATAATATTAGCAACCTCTTTCTCAAATGGTTTAAAGTTATATGCCATGCGAATATTATAACACGCCCTTACACACCCTTCTCCCAGATTAATTTAATATCATTTGCTGCAGAGCCTTGTAAATAAATTTTATCAATAATTCCAAACGTATTCGGAATTGATATCATAAAATCACCGCTAGAATTTGGTAAATTTATACTACCTCCTTTAATACGCACATATAGTGCTGCATCGCGGTATTCTGTTTCGTAGCCATAATACCATAATGCGCTAGCCGAGAGCGACCCGTTTATGCTAACACTGTTGCTTGCAACTATAATAGATATTGGTACCACAAACCCAGTATCCACAGAATTTTTCTTAACCATAATCCACACACCAACAAGCGCAACACAAAAAACAAGCGCAACCGCCGAGATTATGATTTTATTCATACTGTATTTTATAAATACTTATCATTTATAAACACTACTTTTGATAATAGAGTTTGTCTTGTTCGCGTAATATACTACGTAGACATAAGGAACTGGGTATCCAGTACTATATCCAGAAAATTTTGACTTGATACTATTTGCAAGATTTTTTGGTGTATTCGGTGTACCCGCACTTAACTGATACGACTGGTCAACAACACTATTCCACGCTCTTGATGCAAAGTTTGAGCAATTTGACGATGTTGTCCAAGAATCATTATTTATAATGAATGAGTTAAGAGTGTTTAGCTGTACGGCCGTCAATAAATAAGATACGGATATTCGACCAGACGCTGCTCCGTGAGCAAGAAAATATGCCTCTAGATTGTACCAAAGCCCAACATGTTCAGACCTGTTACCCCACGTACCAAGAGATATTGTTCCGCCAGAAGCAATACCAGAGGCCTTGCCGACGGTTATGCTTTGGGACGAAACATTTCTTACAGTAATAAAACCATGACTACCAGTAAGTACTGAAAAATCACCACTTGAAATCGCACTACCAAAACTACCAGATGTATATGACGGATCAGCAAATACGGTAATCATTGCAACAGCTTGTGGAACAGATGCCGTGGACACGCTTCTTATACCGACAACGCCCGTCACAATTTTACTATTCGTATCATAACCAAAATCCTTAGCGTTTACCGCCACGCTTAAATCGGTGTTTGTTGCAGGTGTATTCAAAACCACGACGCGCGTATCAGTATTTTGAGAAAAGACAGCATCGTTAGTTGCAGCAAATATTGTTGTTGGAATCACAACAGAAACAAACATAACAAGTAATGCAATTACAAAGCTTTTATGTATTATTCTTTTAAGCATGAAGATTAACTGGCTTCTTAATTTATAAAAACTAAAAGATTATCGCTTACTCCACTGAGGGGATTTGCGGGCTTTTTTGAGACCAGCTTTGCGACGCTCTTTGGCTCGAGGATCGCGCTTGAGAAAACCTAGAGTTTTTAGTTCACCACGAAGGTCGGTATTATATTCAACAAGGGCGCGGGAAATAGCGTGACGAACAGCGACGGATTGTCCTGAGATGCCACCTCCAGAAACACGTACTGTTACAGCAAAAGGCGTCGCGGCTACTTTCAAAAACGGTTCAACTGCAGTTGTATGCAAATCGTTTGTTATAAAATATTTCTTAACATCTTTGCCATTTACTTCAACAGACATTGCGGTAGCTGGAGTGATTCGTGCGCGAGCAATAGCCGTCTTGCGACGTCCTACTGATTGAATATATCGTTCTGTTGTGGTTGTTTTTGTTGCCATATAAATATAAAATTTTGATTAGCCTTCAATTATAAGCTTCTTAAGACGTGGCGTCTGAAGTTTATTCTTAGGGAGCATGCCTTTGACTGCTCGACGTACAGCTTCAGAGTGACCGAGCCGTCCCGTGAGCATAGCATAATTTTCTATTTGTTGCCCGCCAGGATAGCCAGAGTAGCGCAGATATTTCATAGCTTCTTTCTTGTTGCCTGAAACACGAACCTTTGACGCGTTAACTATCTTAACTTCTTCATCTACAACAACATTGCGCGCAAAAGAAGCTGTATGCTTTCCGAGCAACGCCTTAGCCGCCGCTGAAGCGATTCGTCCTAGTGTTTGATCTTGTGCGTCAATAGTAATCATAAAATGCAGATTTATTATTTAACAAACTGAATAACCGCCATAGTACTTCCATCACTCTTGCGCGCCGGCATCTTTACAATGCGTGTATAGCCGCCTGCGCGCTCAGCGCTCGACGCAGCTATGCTCTCAATCTTCTTTGTCAGACGTTCATCGCCATATGTACGCGCCAACAAAATACGATGATTAGCGAGAGTAGGATTCTTTGCGCGGGTTATAAGCTTTTCCGCGATCGGGCGAAGCGCCTTAGCACGGACTTGAGTGGTTGTTATGGACTCTTTGATAAAAAGAGAACGTGTGAGAGAGCGCATAAGCGCGAGTCGTTCCGTGGTCTTGAGACCGAATTTTTTATTTTTATTATGGTGTCGCATGGTGTTTTGATTTTCGTTCTATATCTTGTTGAATATCTCTATTTCAGCGCAATACCGAAATTCGACAAAGCGCGTCGTATCTCTTGCATTGACTTAGGACCTAATCCTTCAATCTCAACAAGGTCTTTTTCTTTCTTGCGCACAATACCGCCGACCGTTCGGATATTTGCCGCGTTCAACGCTGCCGCTGTACGCACTGACAAATCCAAATCTTCAATGCGTGTCTTCATAATATCAGCGTCTTCCTCTACAACCTTTGTTTCTTCAGAATCAGAAACGACAGACATGTTTGCTGCAGAGATCGGCATTAGGGCTTCCTCCTCTCTCCACCCAACAACAGCCTTAAGCTGTGTTATAAGAATCTCAATAGCCTGCTCGAGTGCCTTTTTTGGAGTCAAAGAGCCATCTGTTTCAATAACAAAACGGAGGCGGTTGAAATCCGTACGGTCTCCAACGCGCATGTTTTCTACTTCGTAGTTAACACGACGTATAGGAGAAAACACAGCATCAAGCGCAATTTCACCTATGTCTACACGCTCCCTTTTTACCATTTCGCGTGGAACATATCCTAGTCCATGTTCCAGACGCAATTCAGCCTCAATAGAAGCGGTTTTATCTGTCAATTCGCAGATGTATGCATCAGGGTTATGTAGACGAACCTGACCAGGCAACTTCAAATCTGCGCCAGTTACTTTTTTAGGACACTTAACAGAGAGAGTTATTGTTTGTGGCTCATTCGTAAGCAATTCAAAACGCAATTTTTTAATATTGAGCAACATTGTTATAACGTCCTCACGCACACCCGGAATAGTAGAAAATTCATGACTTACGCCATCTATTTTTACACCAGTAACAGCAGAACCTGACAGAGAAGACAGTATTATACGTCGGATACTATTACCTAGCGTGTGTCCGAAACCAGGATAAAGACCGTCTATTTCGTACACACCCTCGAGTTCGCCTTCTGAGACGACGCGTGGTTTGCTTGGAAGCATAATAGTGTTTTCAATCATACAATTTTTCTTAAATCGTTAATAATATAAATAATATAACTATCTGCTATAAAACTGAATTATAACCGCCGGATCAAAAAGCACTTCCTGTGGCGATATACTAGGCGCAGCTACAATGGAAGCACTCAAACCACCTTCATTCATTGCCATCCACGTAGGCACTTTCGTCTCAGTTGTCTTTTCAGTAATTCCTGCAAACATACTACCTCCGCGACTCTGCTCGCGAACAGCAACAACCACTCCTGATGCAACAATATGAGATGGAACATTCATTTTACGTCCGTTTACAGTGATATGACCATGCGACACCATTTGACGAGCTGCGCGACGTGTTGGTGCAAAACCAGAACGATATACTACATTATCAAGACGCGCCTCAAGGCGAGAAAGCAGTACTGCTGCTGGATTAGCGCCCTCCATGGACTCTTTCGCGTATCTGGAAAACTGACGCTCTGTCATACCGTATGTAAAACGTGCCTTCTGTTTTTCTATAAGTTGCAAACCGAAATCACTCTTGCGTCCACTTCTCTTTATTTTACCGGTACGTGGAGCAGCTTCGCTAGCATTTTGAAAAGCCTTGGTTTGGCATTTCTCAAAAATAGCCGCACCTAGGCGTTTGCAGATTTTGTATTTTGGTCCGATTTTCATAAAATTAATTAACGATTGGGTATATAAAGACTATACGCGACGTGGTTTCGGTGGTCGAGGTCCGTTATGTGGAACAGGCGTCATGTCCTTAATGCTGGAAATCTGAATACCTTTAGAGGAAAAAGCACGTATTGCTGACTCGCGACCAGCACCAACACCTGAGACGTGTACCTGTGCGTCGCGCACTCCCATAGCAGCAGCTTTTTCACCTATAAGCTCACCAACTTTTGCAGCTGCAAACGGAGTACCTTTCTTGGCTCCAGAAAAGCCGAGAGAACCACTCGATGACCATAAAACAACACCGCCAGTGTTGTCAGTAAAGGAAATCTTAGTATTATTGAAAGTCGCCTCTATATTTAGTATACCTGTGCTCAATTTTCGCTTGGACACACGAGAAGCCGCTCCGCGCGCTCCCGCCGCTCCGCCTTCATTTCCTTTTTTTACTATTCGTTTTTTACCCATAACAAAATAAGACAATAACTACCGATACCGGTAACTATCGTGCTTTAGTATAAACTCTCTTTGATAATTTGTCCATATTTGTATCTGTTTTTTCGTACCTGTTGGTAATTTCAGTATCCTTAATTCTTGCAAACAATGTTGGTGCTATTCATCAATATTATCATGTTTTATGTCTTTTCTACCTTACGGCGACCGGAAGTCATCGTCTTACGGACATTTCCGCGTACAGTACGCGAGTTTGTCTTAGTGCGCTGACCGCGAGCAGGAAGACGTTTAGTATGACGAGAACCACGATATGAGCCGATGTCTTTCAAACGCTTAATGTTGCCTGATACGTCTCGTTTCAAATCTCCCTCAGTCTTGAACAACTCGATGACCCGACGAATTTCGTTTTCTTGTTCTGGAGTAAGCTCCTTAACCCTCAAGAGAGGATTAATGCCAGTCTGTTTACATATAGACTTCGCACGAGGTAGTCCGACACCGTATAAAGCGGTCAAGCCATACGGCAAGCGTTTTTCATTTGGTAGTGTAATGCCTGAAATTCTCATATTTATAACTTTAGTATGTTGCGTAAAAATCGGAAACTATATCACCTCTATTATCCCTGCCTCTGCTTGTGGCGTGGATTTTTGCATATAACATACATCCTCGCCTTGCGGCGAACCATTGTGCAATCTGTACAACGCTTTTTAATTGATGCTTTTACTTTCATATTTAAAATGATGCTTTTGCTTTATTGTCCGCGATGCTTTTTACAATCTGCGGGTAATCCTACCCTTTCCACCATATGGATCTAATTGAACCAAGACCTTATCACCGACCAATATTCGAATATGATGCAAACGCATCTTTCCTGCAAGGTAAGCAAGAACACGCTCACCTTTTTCCATTTCCACACGGAAAAGAGTGTTTGGTAGCGCTTCAAATACTGTTCCCGGTACTATTTCTGGTGCGTTATCCATCAGTCCAACAAATTTAGTGTACCAAACACTATTCCAAAAGTCAAAAGCCTGTACGCGTCCACCACACTCAAGACTGTAACAGTTTACATAATCACAGCTCAATAGTAGCAAAAAAACACAACGCAGGAGTGCATTTTCAAAGAACAACCATAGTCTACTGCCAACTAGATGCGGACACCTTATTTTCAATGCTATACTAAAGTTAGTTATTATTTTTAAAGACAATTTTCTATATTTCAATGAAAACTGAACAAAAATTATGGACCAAAGAAGGTGGCTGGTCTAACACTTCAGCGACTAAAATAGAGGAGACGCCACAATTAGTCTTTATGTTTGGAAATCGCGCATTGTTAGAGGAGGGTCGTTTATTTAAAGACGTACAAGGGTTTTATCCAAAATCTCACATAGTAACAGGTTCAACAGCTGGAGAAATTTTAGATACACACGTGCGTAGTGGTTCAATCGCACTCACAGCTATTTTCTTTGAAAAGACAGAGCTGCGGTTTGCACAATCTGACATAAACAATTACGAAGAGAGTTACGATGTTGGCAAGAAACTTGCTAAAGAAGTACTTGGAGATAATCTGGTGCACGTAATGGTTTTTTCTGATGGTTTACGTGTAAACGGAACACAACTAGTGAATGGTTTTAACGATACAATTCCAGCAAAAATAGCTGTAACTGGCGGACTAGTTGGCGACGAAGCAGATTTTAAAAAAACACTCGTTGGACTTGATAATAGCGGTAAAGAAGGCAATGTGGTCGCAATCGGTTTTTACGGCACATCACTAGAGGTTGGTTACGGCTCGAAGGGAGGTTGGGACCCATTTGGGCTTGAGCGCGTTATTACAAAATCTAAAAATAATATTTTGTACGAACTAGACGGACGACCAGCGCTTGCGCTTTACAAAGAATACCTTGGTGAACTCGCAAAAGGACTGCCAAGTACAGGACTACTATTTCCACTGCGCTTGCGCTTGAAAAACAAAGAGGGTGAAATTGAAGTAGTTCGCACAATACTAGGCATCAACGAAACTGACCAGAGCGTGACATTTGCAGGCGACATGCCTGAAGGCGCGTCCGCAACACTAATGAAAGCAAATTTTGAGCGCCTTATTGATGGTGCTTCTCAAGCGGGCGGAATGGGTACTGAATCACTAAAATCAGGAAGGGCCGAACTCGCAATTTTGATTAGTTGCGTCGGACGGAAACTTGTACTTAAGGAGCGTGTTGAGGAAGAGCTTGAAGCCGTGCGAGCAGAAATTGGCACAGTTGCCACAATAACTGGATTTTATTCGTACGGAGAATTGAGTCCCGTCACACCTACAGAAAAACAGTGCGAACTCCACAATCAAACAATGACAATTACAACATTTTTAGAAAAATAAATATTTATCATAATAGATAGCTATAATTTATGAATCGTATCCTTAAACGACAAATGGAACGCTCACTAGGAGAACAGGCAAACAAAGATATTCTTCCGATGTGGTCGTCGCTGTTGCAAGCCGTAAGCGACACTTACGACCATAACGACGATGATCGCCTACTGCTCACACGATCATTGGAATTAAGTTCAAAAGAATTTTCCACACTAAATGAGCGCCTGCGTTCGGAAAATAAAATAATTGAACAAAAGGTTCTCGAGCGTACACATGAATTAGAGTATGAAAAAACAAAACTAAGTGCTGTCGCCATCCACATGGACACAGGTGCAATCTTGCTAAACAAAAAAGGTGACGCGGTATTTGTAAACAATGCTATAGAAGAATTTTTGGGTTCTTCGGATATTAAATACATTGTGGATATTCTTGCAGAAAATTTTAGTACGGTTCCTGTGCGGGAGTCTGTCAAAAAGGCTCTAAATGGAATAAATACTTACTTTCCAGAAGCCGCTACCGCAGGTCGCTTCTTTTCACTTTCACTTATTGCTCTTAAGGGTACCAATGAGACTGAAGGTGCTTTAATTTGGATAAAAGACATAACCATACAAAAAAAGCTTGAGATGGCAAAAAATCAATTCCTAGAAATGGCTGCACACGAAATGCGAACACCGCTCGCCGTCATTCGTGGCAACGCAGAACTAATTTTAGATGAAGCCAAGACGCTCAACAATGTAGATATACAAGAAGACACAGGTAGTATTTTAAAAAGCGCCGTACAATTACTTGGTATTGTAAATAATTTTCTTGACATTCAAAATCTGGAGATGGGAAAATTATCCATCAAACTCGTGCCGGTGGATATAGTAAAAGTTCTAGCAGAAAGCGTTAAAGAATTAAATATAGTTGCCAACGAAAAACATATTGGGTTAACAATGTTAATGCCGGCACAAGACGCGCAAGCACCAACACTCAACCTTGACCCATACCGCCTCCAACAAATCTTCATAAACATAATCAGCAATGCGATTCATTACACAAAACAAGGTGGTGTAACCGTATCAATAGAAAGGCGTGACGGCACAATCGCTATACTATTTAAAGACACTGGAGCCGGAATAAGCGCAAAGGATCAAGAACACCTTTTCCAAAAATTCGACACTAGTAGTTCATTCCTACAGACCAGAGAATACGGAAGCGGTCTTGGTCTGTACATATCAGAAGTGCTTGCACACCTAATGGGTGGCTCTGTACAATTAGAGCACAGTGATGTTGGTGTCGGAAGTATATTTAGCCTGACCTTCCCTATTCCTAAAACATAAATTATAATAACCATTATGTCGCCACTCATTTTAATAGTTGATGATGAACCTGATATTCTTTCTCTATACAGAAGGAAGCTTGAACGTGAAGGTTTCCGTGTTTTAACAGTCCCTGATGGAGCGCAGGCAATAACTGTAGCGAGCGAACACCATCCAGACCTTGTCTTAATGGATATAAAAATGCCAGTTATGGACGGCATTACCGCAGAGAAAAAAATGAAGGAGTTACCAGCGACACAAAATATAAAAATTGCATTCCTCAGCGCTTTCGGCGACCCGTCCATTGCAGAAACAAACGAAGACAAAGAGCCGCGCACAACAACCTTCATAAGAAAAGGCATTGGGTTGAGTGAATTAGTAGAGCTAATTCACAATCTAGTATCCTCTAGAGAATCCGCTCAGAAAGTATAGTATATTATAATCATGATAAACAAAAATGGAAAAGTATTACTAGCGGACGATGATGAAGATTTTTTGCGCACTTATCACACGATTTTAGAAAAAGCAGGCTTTCAAGTTTTAGATGCGACGAACGGCGAAGAAACACTGGGGATTGCGATGAGAGAACGCCCAGATGTGCTAGTACTCGACGTAAGTATACCTAAAAAAGACGGGTTGGCCGTAATGAAAGAAATGAGAACAATGGGTGAAGATTGGGCAAAAAACGTTCCTATTATTATTTTAACAGGCAAAAATCTCGACGATGAGCGCATACGCGCAGTCGCAGACTGGAATCCAACTTACTACCTAGTTAAGGGCAACACAAGCTCCAGCGAACTCATTAGAAAAATAGAAAGCGTTGTGTAGTTTTTTGTGGACCCGAGGAGACTCGAACTCCTTACCTCGTCAATGCGAATGACGCGCTCTACCAGATGAGCTACGGGCCCGTTTTTTAATATGAGGGGTTTTTTATGCGTTCAAACTTTGAAGCGGTAAACTTCCAACTTGCATTTCTTATTAAACAGCAGAGTCGGGGTGCCGAGAATCGAACTCGGGTTTCACGCACCCGAAGCGTGTATAATACCACTATAATACACCCCGACTCTGCGGTTTAACTTTTTTAAAGACCACGTAAATATTTACTAGCTATCCAACCAGCACACAGAACGACATTCACATAGTAACCGAAAATATCAGCTGTGTCTAAAACGACTAACCTAAAGACAATTACTCAGTAGCTTCTGCAATCTTCTTATTATGTGTATGCTTTATTTTGTCATCAACAACAGGCTCAAAACTAATGCAGTTACATCCGCACTTGTCACAGTGACACGATGCGCGCTTTCTGATTACAAAAATATACAGTATCTCTAATAGTCCTAGCGTATTTATGAAAAGCATTGCAGTAAACCACCAAGGACGTCCATCGCGCGCTGCGTACCAAAGCGCAAAAACCTTCCACACAAGCGTCCATATTAGAACAATTGCAAAAATACTAAGACCAAAGACTGAATAATTAATTGTACTGCCCCAAAAATATGTATGTATCATGGACATATTGTTGCACTTTGCAATAAAGTTGCAAGGCGCTTGTACACATGCTTAATAAAAAATTATAATGGCGAACAGGATTTGTTTACATCACCATTCAGAACATCAATCTGGCATTGATACTTATCAGCAAGAGCAGCTACTTGCCTACCATAAAACTGCAAGTCCTTTTTACCTGTATTTCCACATCCAGCGAGATAACACATTGCTGCGCGGAACTCTCCAGATTGAGTGCGTGAGTCAGCTCCACTGTCTGCCAAATATAATGCGGCGGCCATAAATGAATCTTGCGGACTCCACGGACTAGGAGGTTTATTGCCAGTCAAAGCGCCAACACGGTCTTTAGACGCGTTGTATACCAAGCCTGGTTTTGAGTATCCAGCATAAATAGCCCACGTTGACGGTATAAACTGCGCTGGACCCATCGCACCACCCCAGCCATACCAAGCCTTTTTGGACACTGGCTGTGTGTTTGGATCAATCCCAAGCGAACGAGTAATAGCTAGGAAAATTGGCACATCGCGGGTTGGATTCATATCCACTAGGTAAGCGCCTGTTCCTACATTCTGTCCAAGATTTGATTCTTCTGTTATGAGCCCGAGTAAAAACGATGCACGAACACCGGTTTTTTGTTCTGCCGCTTGTGCATATTGAATAGCCTGACCAAACTGAATTGATTTCGCTCCAGTAAGATTGAATAAAGTCGCGCGTATCTGCGCAGCAGACTGCTGTTTGGAAGATATTAGCAACTGATATGACTTCTCCTGACCTTTTGTTGCTAGTAGTATCTGGCTTTTGAGTTCCTCTTGATGTTGTAATTGTTGATGTTGTAATTGTTGCACCTGCTTCAACTGATTCTCGTCATCTAACTGTGATTGTAAATCAGCTTTTTCTTGCATGTTCACACCCTTAGTCGTCTGTATATGGCTAAAAGATTCATGCAATGCTTTGTTAATAGAAGAAAACTGTTCTATATCAGCAAAAAATTCCGATATACTTTGCGCTGACAACAATACGACCATAACCTTTTGGGTGTCGAGCTGATTTATCTGGCGCAACATGGACGCCAAAGAAGCGAACTCCTTGTTTAGTTGGTCATTAAGACCTGAAATGGTGTCTTGTTTTCCCTGGATACCCAGAGACAACTGCTGTATCGTAATATCTCGACGCGTGATTTCAAGCTGAGAGCGTTTTATCTGGTCATCAAAAATTTTAACATCGCGTTCCAGCGACACTTGCTGTTGCTGAGTGTTTTGTAAATTTGTGCTGAGCGTGTCTATTTCCGTATTTAATTGATCAAGCTGTGCCTGCAACTGTGCCTGCGCCTGCACGCTCAAGACTGCTTGCGCATGAACGGTTGGAGCAAAACTTAATACACAACAAAAAGCTACGATTACAATAAAAACGCACACGCCACCAAGCCTCAACATCCAGCCAGTATAATACATGCCAAAATTATACCAGAAAATGGTTCTTATTTACGCAGCTGGCTCAACGGGCTCTTCTTTCTTGCCTTTCTTTTCTACTTCAATTTTAGACATATCTACTACGACTTCTTCTTTTTCTTCTTGTGGCAGTGATGCCATTACTACAACTTCTTCTGGTTCAGTATTATCAGTATTGATTGTAACACCATGTGGAAGTACCAAATCACGAACATGGATTTTTGATCCTACAGTTGCAAGCATGGACACATCTACAGTAATTCCACGAGGTAGGTCTTGCGGTTGTGCCTCTATTTCAACTTCATGCAAAACTTTCACCAAAATACAGCCAAGCTCTTTAACTGCATTTGATACTCCTGTATATAAAATCGGAACAGAAACTGAAATGGTTTGACCCTTCTCGATGGCGTATAAATCGACATGCAATACAGCGCCACTAACAGGATGACGTGCAATGTCGTGAATTATAACATTCTTTGTCTCACCAACCCCAATCAAAGAAATGACTGACGACTCACCCGCTTCCTTGAGAGCCGCTTCAAACGCCAACTTCTTAAGCACAATCGGCGTAGACGCCTCCTTACTTCCATACACAACCGCAGGCAACAAACCGCCACGACGCAAGTCTTTTGCGCCGCCACTTTCACGCTTTTGTGCCTCTAACGTAATCATACAACAAATATACCAGAAGGCGTGTGTTTAAGCAACAAAGCACCTTATATATAAACACGGTGGTTCACTGTACGTGGTTTATAACTTACATTACACATGATCCTGTAACGATTTATCTATTAAACCACTTCACAAATAATGTAATTGTGAAAATACCACTATCCTTTCAATCCTATAAGCAAATCAGATATATTCGAACCAGTATCACCTGTACGAATCACATGATTATTAAGAAGCGAAAAAAATGAATCTGTATTGTGTGTACGAAGGGCGTCGGCAATAGAGGCGCCCTTTTCTTGCACCGCACGCATAGTCTCACTGTCTGCAATAGCGCCTGCAACAGGCCCGTTATCATGACCATCGGAAGCAAACGGCAACACAAGCTCATCTTCATGCAAATAGTTTAATGAAGCGATAGCGACCTCCTGATTACGACCTCCATCGTTATGAAGTGTTTCTCCCTTGCGCGCAGTGACTACGGTTTCTCCGCCATACAAAAGAGCAGAGCGCGGAGTTGCAGCATTAAGCCTTTCTGCTATATCTTTTGCTACATTTTGTGCCTCACCTGACATGCGACTACTTACAATATGCGCCACATACCCCCTCTGCTCAGCTTCTTTTTTCATTGCATCAAGCGCGGTCATGTTGCTAGCGAGCAAGATTGTGGTAACACGCGCAAAATACTTTTCTTCTTTTGGTGTTTCTACTAAAGAATCCGCAATAACTTTGGTGTCGATATTATATTTTTCTAAAACAACACGCGCGTCTCCTATGGTAGTTTCATCATGCACAGTTGGTCCTGAAGCTATAAAAGACAAATCATTGCCAGGGACATCGGATATAACCAGACCTATAACCTGTGCAGGATATGCAGCAAAAGCCAAACCACCACCTCGAGCGATAGACAGATGTTTACGCACAGTGTTTAGTTCATAAATATCGGCACCATTAGCTGTTAACTCTTGGAAAAGTAATTTTTCATCTGCACAAACCATCGCACCTGATGGCTGGCACAATAAAGTAGAACCACCTCCGGATACTAAAACCAAAACAGCGTCATGTTCAGTAAGTCCATGAAGCAAATCTAAAATATGTTTTGTAGCGTCTATATTTTTCTCCGACGGAAACGGATGTGTGCCGGCATAACATTTAATCTTTTTAAGCTCAGATTGACATGTTTCCGAGACAGAAACATCGAGAATAATTCCGCTAGTTAGTTTGTCACCAAGCGCTTCTTCTATTGCAACCGCGGCTACCGATGCACATTTACCGACTCCCACGAAAAAAATACGTTCAGGCATAACGCCATTTTTATCGAGCTGACAGATTTCTTCTCCAATACACAATTGATTGCCCTGCATGTGTACAGTTCTACGGATAAGCTCCTTTGTGTTTATGGCCAAGTATCCTGCTTCTGCAATAGCGAGCGCATCGTGTCGGAGATTTGTTGTGGCGAGCTCAGTCATGTTTTGTATGATTTTTAACATTACGTACAGTATACAATGAGTTCAAACACTCACAACATTTTATTAAGTATCAGTACGTGAAGCCTGCGCTACCACACAATACGCACAACTGCCCAATTATGTATAATATATAGAATATATGTCCCTTATTTTCATACCGGAGGTGCGGCTGTGGGCAAATTTCTACTTTTTTGTGCAGAACTTGTCAGGGTGGCATCAACCATCAGTTAAGTCTAGATATAACAATGACTGGCGTGAGGAAACCGCGTTTTCGCAAGAAGCAGAAGTTGCCATAAATGCTTTCAAGCTAATACATGATCGGTACCCTCACGATACGGAAAAATATCTAGGGCGACCGTTTTTTTTGCAAGACGATCCGTGGGAGGCTGTAAAAAATATTGTTACAAAAAATGAGTTGGTAGAATTAAAAAATATCTTTAATGTACTTGAACCATTTTTTAATATTATTTATAAAAAAGACGAGCCCTTGTTGCACGAATGGGCGGAACTGATTTCCAAACCAGAATTTGCAGAAAGTGCCGCGCACCTAAACGATGTGTTAGCAAAGTTTTACGGATGCGAGCCATATAGCGCTCAGTGTACTGTATATTTATTACTTTCTGCTATTAAAGGAAATGGGGGCTCCGTAGATAACACCAAAACTAACTCGATTAAACTTGAGGTTAGCCGTATGCCAATCGCCCTTGAATGGCGCGTTCGTGGAGTATTGTGGCACGAATTGATACATCTTCACTTTAGTGAGCGTATACTTAGACGACTTCTGCGACAATACACACAAGATAATGTGGGGGTTGTAGACAATTTGGAAGAACTGCTTACGTCAGCGCTTTTGCCAAATGGGTTATTAGCAAAAGAAATCGGTATTAATGAAATGGGAAATAGAGGGTTTAACCCGAGCATACAATCTGAAGAGATTCTACAAATACAGAGGCTGATACGTCCATACCTTGACGAGGAAAAGCAAATGGACGAATCTTTGGTGCGCAATATGCTTGCGTTAACTGTGCGGACAAAATAAAGGGCGACGAAATTATTCGTCGCCCTCATGCATGTCTAGCGTGTCACTCTCTGTATTTCTTGAGAGTTTACGCGCTATTAGTTACTAGCGTTGTCGTGGTTGCCCCAAGCGTCCCAACGATACTGGGCGTCGTTGGTCTTTTTGTTGGCACTAGGTTTTGCTACGTCAGCGCTACGATTCATGCGTGCCAGTGCTCCTGCTATTGCATGGGCGCCATGGGCTTGGGTTTGTGTAACGTTTGTGTTTTGAATGTTCACGGTAAACCTCTGGGTTTGTATTGCATTTGTGAGACACAAGAGTTGTGCCACACACACTACTCACTACGCCACGGCTTTCGTTGAGTCCTTCCCAATTACCGCGGATACTTTATCGCGCAGATAGGTAAACACTGCCTTCCTAGCTTCGCAATAATAAAACTTACCATCAATCCCGCCAATCCTCTGCGAAGTGCATCCGTTGTTACATACTCGTGTCCACTCGCAGTCTGTACAATCAGGATTAGGCGCCTTAACCATGTTCGCATATTTTTGCCGACGCTCACCAAAAAGTATTTCACCTAATGGTTGTTCGGCGATACTGCCAAAGCACATATCAGCTCTTCCTGATAGACGGTCGCATGGGTACACTTTGCCATCATAATTGACGGCATAGAATAACGTAGCGCACATTCCGCTGAATGAGCATTTCTTGGGCATTCCATTGCATGGACCAGTCATGAAGTTATCGATTTCTCTAATCCGCAGCATCTCATTGTCACGTTCAAGCCACAAATCAATGTGTTGAATGATGAGACGTGCAAAATCGTCGTTAGACAGACTCTGCCCGATCATGTGTGCGTTTAATCCATCAATATCAGCATATTCGTTGATGCTGAAATTATGTAATCCGAGCACGTCGACGAAAAAAGCGAAGTCCTCATACGCATTTCCTGCAGTCGCAGAAGTTACAGTCTGAATTACCCTCGGCTCTATGCCGTGTTTGCGAAGCATCTCAATACCACGAATGGTTCTATCAAAAGTCCCACGCCCAGTACTAGATACACGAAACAAATCATGGCTCTTTTTATCGCCATCCAGACTAACACCAACACTAAACGAATGTTCTTCAAAGAAAGAACCCCATTTTTCGTTTATCAGTGTTGCATTCGTCTGGATTGAATTGCGTACAATTCGACTTGGTTCAATATGCTTTTTCTGCAGGCGTATGATTTCTCTAAAGAAACCAATACCAGCAAGCAGTGGCTCTCCGCCGTGCCATATGAACACAATGTCGCCTTCCACCAACTCAGCGTGTTGCCGTATGAATGACTCCAACATCTTCAGACTCATCCTATGAGGAGAGATTTGGTCGAGATTGTTGTAAAAGCAATAACCACAACGGTTATTGCAGAAATCACCAACAATCTTGACGATTGGAGTAAGATACTGCGTTTTCTGGACACACATTGCAATTTCTCCCAAACACTGTGAAATGAACTTCTAAACGAGACCATGCCATACCACCAAAAAAAGCACAAGTTGCAGTCCGTAGTTGTTCGGTGGAATACTTTAATGAGGAACGATTGATGTTAATGACTGAAGTTGCTGTGTTATTTGCGGAAACATTTTAATAATCGGTTCCAAATACTTGGCGAGCCAAATACCAGTACCTATAATAATCGCCCAATACACAAAACGCATAAACGCTGCGCGCTGTGCAGAGCTATGCAAAGAACGCACTTTTATATTTGTATCTTCCGCTATAGCGATTTGCTTTTGCATCATCGCTTTCAATTCTTTTAATTCATCTTCCATACTTTGCATAGTATACAATTAAATTTTAATAAGACTTATCCCCTCACTAGGAATTGAACCCGGATCTTCTCCTTAGGACGGAGCTGCTCTATCCGTTGAGCTATGAGGGGTCACGCGACGGTAAGTTTAACAAACTAGGTTTACAAACCTAGTTTTTGCTCAATCTTATTCTGATTAAAACCGACGATTGCTTCGCCATCTATAACAATAACAGGAACACCTAATTGTCCTGTAAGACGAACCATTTCTTGGCGCTTATCCAAATCGCTTGCGACATTGTATTCTGTATACGCAACCTTGTTGTCATCAAAAAAAGCTTTTGCCATGTGACAAAAGTGGCAACTAGGAGTGCTGTAAACTGTAACGAGTTTTGATTCCATAAATATTAATACTTAAATTTTAATAATATACTTATAATATACAAAGTAGTATAACATAGCTACTATCACCTACCGTAATGGTCGGCGAAATATGCGGATATAGTTTAGTGGTAGAATAGGTGCTTCCCAAGCACCGGGCGGGAGTTCGATTCTCCCTATCCGCACAAACGAGTGAGTAGAAAAACAAGCGTAGTTACGTTTGTTTTTTCTGCGAGCGAGCGCCGTGTGGATATGCTTTTACATATCCACAAACAAAAGACGCCCCTTACGGGAGCGTCTTTTGTTGCGTGTGCGCCTATAAGCCGAATTTTGTATTTTGTCTTGCTTTCGCACCGCAAGGGCACTTCCATTTTTGTAACGCCTTTGGCTAACAAAAATTGGTCGCAACACAAAATGACAGACATTTATCTTGGCCGTTGGTCACCCAACGGCTCGAGCGGCACTCCGAATTTCGCTCACTGGAGAAAATAATTTCTACAATGAGCGAAATTCGGCACGGCCTTGCACTCAAGTAAGGGTTTTGCCGTTTCACTCCCTCCACAATTTTTAGTACGATTTATCACACTAAAAATTGTGGAGGGACTACACCCCCGAAAGGATGCCTATTATCGTTTCCAATAACAGCGTCTCTGCTCGCACCTCTGTCGCTCCGCAACAGCGACGACAGGTATTACCTGCTACCAATTTCCCACAATCTTTTTAGGAAAAATGGGGAGTGTTCGGACTTTCCTCCCCCTTGCCGTAAAACGACAAAAGAGCGACTGTCTAACGCACATAAATATAATACGATGTAAAAAATGGAGTGTCAAACCAACATGCCCAAAAATTACTCGCCCTGAAAAGCCTTTTTGAGTTCTTCTTGATGTTCGCGCATGGTTTCAAGCATTGCGGCAGTTTGCGACTTTCCTGCCTTAACTTTTTTTTGTGCTATTTCTGCAATGTTTTTGAACAAATCAGGATTCTTTGAGACTGCTGAAATGATTCGGTCTTGTTCTGTTTTTGGCAGGTGTTTTAGTTGTTTTGCCAGCATCGCTTTCAGCATGAATTCCTTAAACATAATTAAAAATGGTAATTAATTATAAATACAAACAAACTGGTGCTTGGGGCCGGGCTCGAACCGGCGACCCCTTCCTCTTCAGGGAAATGCTCTACCAACTGAGCTACCCAAGCATAAGAACCTATTTTAGATATACCAAACAGGCTCTACACGGAAGCATAACACAAAACATTACGGAAATTAAGCGATGGTTAATTGAATACACTGTTCCACAACTGCGACCAAAATCCACCAGATTGATTCGTAGAAGTCGAAGAAGTGGCAGGCGTATTAGCTAAAACAATCACACCCTCACCCACACTTACAACACCAAAACGTTGACGTAGCGCGGCCTCGAAACCAGTTGGAGAAGATAGACGCGTAACCTCAATCTTCGCATGATTATTCTGGTCTATGACTAGCTCCAAATCTTTTTGCGCAGCAAGCGCATCGTTTTTAGCTGTTTCAGAGCGCCAAAAAATATTCCACGTTGCCAACAAGGAAAGACAAGCTAAGAAAGCCAGCGCGCCAGCCATTACGGCAATACCAACAGTTCTGACAGCAAGTTCAGCACGAGTATATCTCTTTCTTTCTCTTCCCATTCCTGCTAGTATAACATCTATGTTCAACATCTTCGGTCACCAACAACAGAAATTCGCTCGAGTGCTCGGCTATGTAATCGCGGTAATCATGATTTTTGGAATGGTAGCAATGTACATTCCTTGGAAGTAGCGAGAGCGACACTAAACACACCATAAACTCTCACACTCATCAGGCATGAGAGTTTATCTCTCAACAACTTTAGAACAGGTTCTTACACAGAGAAGCTACTCGGGTCAAAAATGTTTTCATCTGCAGGAGGAACAGGCTCCTCCTCGCGCGCTATTTGCTCAAGTCTTGGGCGGTCGTCAATCGGACCTGTCGGCTCGGCGTCCATAGCTTCCTGAACAACCAGTGATAAATCCGCAACAACTTCCACCACTTCTGGAGTCGGAACAATTTCACTACCAGCAACGGTTTGTACAACAGCATGCAGTCGGCTATTCAATGACGCGAGCAATATGCGCAGGTCGTCTTCACCGAAAAAATCAATCGTTAGTTTTCCGCCACCTTCTTTTGGTTCAATCATTACACGAGTGCCCAATTTTTCGGACAACTCACGCTCCATTTCAAGCAATTCCGGTGCGTATAAATACTCTTTCTTTCGGACTCTATCGTAAGCAATTCGTCGCGCTATGCTTTCAGCGTCGCGAACATTCATCTTCTTGAGCATTATCTCGCGAAAGAGTGTTTCTTGTTGTTCTGGACGATCAGTAAGCATCAACAACGGACGTGTGTGCCCCTCGGAAATTCGTCCTTCGGCGAGCGCGGTCTGCATAGTGTCTGGCATCATCAATAGACGAAGAGTGTTACAGACGTATTCACGGCTCTTGCCGACACGTCGTGCAATATCCATATTTTTGAAATCGAATTCTTTAACGAGACGATCAAAAGCTCTTGCGCGATCGATGGCATTCAATTCTTCGCGTTGCAGGTTTTCAATAATAGCTAGCTCAAGTTTCGTTCTGTCACTCTCGTCAGACACACGAATAAGTACTGGCACTTGCAACAATCCCGCAAGCTTACTGGCACGCAAACGACGCTCTCCTGCAATTAGCTCGTATTCTGTCGCTAGACCTCCATCATCTTTTTGAATCTCACGGCGCGTCACTACAAGTGGTTGAAGTACGCCGTACTGACGAATTGAAGAAGACAGATCACGCAGGCGCGCTTCATCAAATTCTTTGCGTGGCTGGAATGGATTTGGTTTTATTTTATCCACCTCTACCCAAAAGATAGCGTTGCCATAAAATGATTGTGCCGTGGCTTCAGGTTGCAACATGTTTTCAGTATACCAACTTTTGCGACTTTGGTGTAAAGTTAGTGGTATAACTCTCTGTTTGAGAGTTAATAAAAAGAAGCCGGGGTGGCGGAATGGTAGACGCGATGGACTCAAAATCCATTGTCCGCAAGGATGTGAGAGTTCAAGTCTCTCCCCCGGCACCATCAAAACAAAAGAGCCAGACACTGTAGCGTCTGGCTCTTTTGTTTTTCATATTGCTTAGTATTTTATACAAAGCGTTGCAATTCAATGTTGAACTCGGGTTTTACTTTGATCACAACTTTACATAAAAGTGACGAAAAAATAAAACCCCCGAATTCTCTCTGTTATTAACAGAAAAAATTACGGGGGCTTAAAAACTCAAGAGACAAGGACTTTAAAACTGTTTTCGTTCCGACGCAAGACCAAGATAACTATGGCGATACGCGCCCCAATAGTTGTCGACTTGTAAACCCTTGTCGAGGCCCCTGTCGCGAAATTCGCCGACGTATACTCGATTACCGTTCACGTCGACAGTAGTTGTACGAACGAATCCCCACTCAAATAGCTGTGTACCTGTCGTCTTGTAGTAACCTATTACAGCGTATACCATCACACGAGCCTCGGGCGTCTTATCATCATTACCAATAAGACATTGTTGCTCAGCCCACGACTTGTATTTCGACCCAGCAACAGGGGTCTTGCATATCAAGTGCCACCTAGCCTTACCGTCACCACAAGACTTAGCGAACGATTGATTATCATACCACTCCTGCCAAAAAAATAGACGCTGTACTTTCATGGCACTCCTAATGCCTAAAATAGAAATAGGAAACACAGCAACAAGGATATGGGTTCCCTTACAAGCACCAATTGTCTCCTCACTGAACGGAACCTCACTTAGCGCCACAATATGTTCAAGTGTCGGCTTAACACCAAAGCACTTAATCGCATCATCGACGCCGAACATATTGGCACCCATCAATTCTCGAGCACGACTCTGCGATACTGTAGGTTTAAAACCAACAGTATCTACATGCTGGAGCAGTCTACCCGCATGATTCCTATTTGTAGCTACCTGAGACACTTCTGGAAAATTCCTGAAAGTGCCACCAAGATACTTCGACACCACGCTTGTAGCTTTTTGAAAGTTCATAACACACCCTCTTTGGTCGCAAATTAGTATAGTGATTTGCGATAAAAAAACAGGAATACGCTCCGGAGCGGTCAGACCTTAACGAGTCCAGCTTGCTGAAGTGGTATACCTCAGACTCAAGAAGCTAGTCTCAAATTAACAAAGTACTTACTGTTCATAACTAGAGCATTGTTTACACAAATACACAAGCACATTACGCTCACCATCTTTGGCAAACCTTAAGACATAACAATCTACAATGCCTATTTATCAAACTTGATATTGTTGTAGAAGCGCTCGGTGTCGATGCCAATTATAGAGAATTTAAAGATCATGTTTCCTCTTTTGACGTAAAGCAAAGGATCGTAATACTCCATGGTCGCAATACCAGAAGTAGTACTAGCACTAACGTATGCGAGTGCAGCAGGAAGACCATCTATTGTCGTCTTTTTTATAAGCGCCCAAGGTGCCGAACCATTTAATCCACCATCTTTCGCAACAAAATCTTCTACACTCTGGGTTGTTGTGCTTATTATTTCCACGCTAATTAATTTATTGTTAGGGTCATGCCTCTCAAGGCTATTACTGCCAACCAGCATAGCTACTTCTCCATTACTCATAACAAATATTTTACCTGTACTTGGAAAAACATCACTGTCCTCAATAAATTGAAGTGGCATATGATCTCTGATCTCCACAGGATACGAAAAGGAAAAACCGTATTTGTCATTATGATATTCAACCCACTTATCCTTGTTTACGTTATTGAAAACCAAAGCAAATACAGCAATGGCAATAGTAGCTACAGCTACAAACACATATATTAAATTTTTTATGTTTATTTTTTTCATTTTATTTAAAAAATAGGGACAGCTTTCGCTGACCATATCACACAAGCTTTAGTTATTAGACACAATTTGTCTATTTATCAAACTTGATATTGTTGTAGAAGCGCTCGGTGTCGATGCCAATTATAGAGAATTTAAAGATCATGTTTCCTCTTTTGACGTAAAGCAAAGGATCGTAATACTCCATGGTCGCAATACCAGAAGTAGTACTAGCACTAACGTATGCGAGTGCAGCAGGAAGACCATCTATTGTCGTCTTTTTTATAAGCGCCCAAGGTGCCGAACCATTTAATCCACCATCTTTCGCAACAAAATCTTCTACACTCTGGGTTGTTGTGCTTATTATTTCCACGCTAATTAATTTATTGTTAGGGTCATGCCACTCCATTTTATTACTACCACCCACTGAAGCTACGAGACCCCAATCAACTACATATTTCTCCTCCTCAAACCGAAGTGGCATATAATCTCTGATCTCCACTGGATATGAAAAGGAAAAACCATACTTATCATTATGATATTCAACCCAACCATCTTTATTCGCGTTATTAAAGACCAAAGCAAAAACAGCCACAGAGATAGTAGCGATAGTTATGAACCCATATATTAAATTTTTTATATTTATCTTTTTCATTTTTTAAGAAAATTGGGACAGCTTGCGCTGCCCCAATTGTATCACGACACTTCAACTAATGGACTTCGTAGACACTGTAGTTATTGCTTGGGACCTCGTTTGGAAAATCCGAGAATTTCGTAAAACGTGTATTGGTGACAGTACCCGCAACATAGTTCTCTTCGAGCCATGTGATTCCACTACTGCTGATACTTTTCACAATCGCGGTATGCGGTGTACCATTCTTAAGCCTCATCTGAACAATGTTACCCGGTTGAAACTGCTGTGGAATTACACCTATACTCTTTCGGTCAAAAACAAAGGGTGAATATTCCCATTCCCAGCCATCCGACAGAGTTTTAGGCAACGCCCTTGGAGTTCCATTAGCACTCGATGCACTAAGCACTACTTGAGCTACCCAACCCTTACACTGCGGGTTTGGATTAAGTACCCTACCGTTGTAAGTATTCGCGACAGCAAGGATTGCGGCATTTCTGCCAGCTTGCGTCATAACATACTCCCAGCCTCCTGCAGAAGCGGTTTTGGAGGCAAGCAAGAATACGGCGCCTGTGATAATACAGATAAAACACTTTTTGAGTGTTTCCATTTACCTTCTCCAGTTAAAGAACTAGGCTGCAAAGGATTTGCAACCGCGACTGGCAACATAGCATTAAGACCAGCAAAGCGCAACTTTTTTGAACCCGAGTTGAACACCATTTGTTTTGGTGCAAATAGCCGCATTGCGAGTAAATCTATTCAAGATATGTGGTAAAATTCTGGTATTGATTAATTAAATTAAAAGTGATATTTTTATGATTTACGATTTGGCAATAATTGGAGGTGGGCCTGCGGGAGTCGCTGCTGGAGTTTATGCTGCAAGGAAGCGTCTAAAGACTATATTCATAGCCAAAGAAATCGGTGGTCAAAGCGCACAGTCACAAGAAATACAAAATTGGATCGGCACAGAAAAAATTTCAGGAACAGATTTCGCAAACTCTCTCGACAGACATCTGCGCGCGTATGCAGACGACATGGTTACGCTATGTCCTTGCGAGCATGCCGAGCGCGTCTCACAAATACCGAAGGGATTTGAAATCAGCACAGACAAACAAAATAATACATATACTGCGCGTTCGGTGCTAATAACAACAGGGTGCGCACGACGCAAATTAGAAATACCCGGCGCAGACACATTCGAACACAAAGGCCTTACATATTGCGCGTCTTGTGATGGGCCTATGTTTTCAGGGCAGGATGTAGTTGTAGTCGGTGGAGGTAACGCGGGTTTTGACTCCGCTTCCCAACTACTTGCGTACTGCAAGTCTGTAACTATCCTAAACCGAAGCGCCCAGCCTTCAAAGGCTGACCCAGCAACTGTTACAGCTGTATTGGAAAATCCAAACGCCCGCCTATTAAACAACACAGTACCAGTTGGTATAAAAGGTGGACATTTCGTCGAAAGCCTTTCAATAAAAAATGTAGCAACAAATGAGGAAGACACACTAAATGTCTCTGGTATATTCGTTGAAATTGGAGCCACGCCAGCGACTGGTCTAGTAAAAAACATAGTCGACCTAGCTGAAGATGGCACTGTAAAAGTTGATCCGCGAACCCAGCGCACATCACAAGAAGGTATCTGGGCTGCTGGCGACTGTACCGACGGTCTATACCATCAAAACAATATTGCGGCAGGTGATGCTGTAAAAGCACTCGAGAATATCTACTACTGGCTCAAAAGGGACGCTGGTATTATGCAAGGATAACAAGGAATTTTACTAAGAAATTGTTGTACAATTGGCAGATGAGCATAGAGCAATCAGATGCGGAACTTCTAGATGCGTATTCCAATGGAGATGATATTGCGCTGGGTATGTTAATCAACAGGTATATGCCTGCGGTATATAATTACGCTAGGCGGTTGTGCGGATCCGACACAGAAGCGCAAGATATTACGCAAGACGCGTTAGTGAAAGTATGGGCAAATATCGGAAAGTTTGATAAAGAACGCGCTTTATTCAAAACATGGTTGTGGAGAATTGTACGCAACACTACATTCGATTCTCTACGCAAACATGCACATTCGCACACACCATTTTCCTCATTTGACACAGAAGACGGCAACACAATAACAGACACTTCTTCCGACGGACTTCCGATGCCCGACGAATTGTTCGCAAAAGCGGAAGACGCCGCCACACTGGAACGCGCTTTGCAAAAACTAACACCGCCTGCGCGCGATGTACTTTTATTGCACTATCACGAACATCTCACTTTTGATGAAATAGGCACCACACTTAATGAATCCATTAACACAGTCAAAAGCAGACACAGACGCGCACTAGAAAGTCTACGAAAGATAATCCAAAACGAATAATTTTTGTTATACTGTTTCTATGAAATATGACATGCTCGCCATCGGTGACACGGTAATTGATAATTTTATTCGCTTGGAAGAAGCTGAGGTGAAGTGCGACGAAAACAAAGAGCATTGTAAATTGTCCATGCGCTACGGTACAAAAATCCCGTTTGAGTTTTCAGTTGAAGTTCCAGCTGTCGGTAATGCAGCAAACGCAGCTGTGTGTAGCGCACGACTTGGACTTTCAAGCGCTTTCGCGTCAGCTGTCGGTAATGATAGTAATGGAGAAAAGTGCATCAAATCACTTCTAAAAGACGGTGTAATATCTGACCTAGTCGAAAAACAGGACAACAAGACAACAAACTACCATTTCGTTTTGTGGTTTGAAAGCGACCGCACTATTCTTATTAAGCACGAAGCGTTTGATTATCATATTCCTTCCCTGCCTGAGCCACCGCGATGGATATACCTGTCATCATTAAGCGGACATTCTCTGCCATATCATGTCGAGCTTGCTGAATTTTTTGCAAAACTTCCAGATACAAAAATCGCGTTTCAGCCCGGAACATTCCAAATAAATTTTGGAACAAAAGCGCTCGCGGACATTTATGCGAAAACCGAAATATTTTTCTGCAACAAAGAAGAGGCTCAGCAGATTTTGGATTCTAAGGATGAAGACCCAAAAGCATTACTGCAAGGTATTCGCGCACTCGGCCCACGAATAGTCGTTATAACAGACGACCGCCGTGGCGCATACGCGATGGATTCCGAACATGCGTGGTTGGTGCCAATGTATCCTGACCCTCGACCGCCATACGAGCGCACAGGAGCTGGTGACGCTTTTTCTTCCACAGTTGTTGCTGCTCTCGCACTTGGAGAACCTCTTGAAAAGGCGTTGCTTCTTGGTCCAATAAACGCAATGTCAGTCGTGCAAAAAATCGGTGCGCAGGAAGGTTTGCTCACTCGCGAACAGATGCAAAAACTACTTACTTATGCGCCCGATGATTATCGGCTCACAATACTAGAATGATCGCCAACCTTCCACTGTTCATACAGACAATAGGTTATGTAGGAATGTTCTGTATTGTTTTTGCAGAATCTGGCTTACTGTTCGGCATCTTTCTACCAGGAGACAGTCTTCTCTTCACAGCTGGACTTCTTGCATCTCAAGGCTGGTTTGATGTTCGACTGCTTGCGGCAATCTGTGCAGCTGGGGCGTTGTTAGGAGACAGTACTGGATACTGGCTAGGCGCAAAATTTGGACCGAAAGTTTTTTCGCGAGAAGATTCACGATGGTTCCACAAAGAATATATCGAGCGCACAAAAAAGTTTTATGAAAAATACGGCGCGCGCGCTGTTGTGCTTGCTCGCTTCGTGCCAATCGTGCGCACTGTCGCGCCACTACTTGCTGGCGTCGGTCGCATGCGCTACGCAACTTTTTTCTTATACAACACAATTGGGGCGCTGTTGTGGGGCGCAGGAATTACATACCTAGGCTACACACTAGGCACCGCAATACCAAACAGCGAAAATTATCTTACACCAATAACATTAGCAATTGTAGCTATTTCGCTTTTGCCAATCTTGCGAGAGTATTTAAAGAAGAAATAATTATTTCAAAATAATATCGCGAACAGCCTCAATAATCGCAGGCGTGTCTAGTTTGTATTCGTGTAACAATTCTTCTGGAGTACCAGATTGACCGAATCGATTTTGAACACCTACAAATGCTATTTTTGTCGGGTATCTGCGAGCAAGACATTCCGCGACCGCGCTGCCGAGACCTCCAACAACTTGATGTTCTTCAACAGTAACCACAGCGCCGGTTTCTCTCGCCAATTTTTCAATCAACTCTTCGTCTAGTGGTTTAATAGTGTGTATGTTTGCGACTAGAGTACCGATGCCTTGCTCCTCTAATTCTTGCGCAGCGCGGATGGCGTGATACAAGAGCGGACCGGTGGCGAGGATTGCGACCTTAGGCTTCGCAGACCTCCAAACTTCATATCCTTTTCCTATTTCAAATGAGGTCGATTCCGTCGTCATTATCGGGGTAGCTTCGCGGGCAAATCGGACATAAACAGGTGTTGAAAGCGCGGCTGTTGCAAGTACAGCCTTGCGCGCTTCTATCGCATCGCACGGTGAAATTACAGTCATGTTTGGAAGCACACGCATTGTTGCAATATCCTCCAGAGCCTGATGAGTTGCACCATCTGGCCCGACAGAAACACCAGCATGCATTCCCATTATTTTAACAGGCACATTATTTAGGCATGCGCTCGTGCGCAACTGTTCCCAGTTACGCCCAGGAGAAAACGCAGCATAAGAAGCAATAAAAGGAATTTTTCCGTATGATGCCATTCCTGCCGCAACAGACGCTAGATTTTGTTCTGCCACTCCAATTTCTATATATCGCTCGGGATATTTTTCTTTGAACCCAAGAGAGCGGGTCGATTCAGCTAGATCAGCACACAGCACAACCACTCGCGAATCTTTTTCGCCTAATTCCAAAAGGGCATGGCCAAAACCATCACGCGTCGGAGCGCTGGTTACCACTCCTCCTTGCGAAGGAGGAGGTTGGGAGGAGGTGAATTTCTTTATTAAATTTTTAAGCATAATTTTGTTGTAGCGCTTTCAAAAATCGCTCACCTTCCTCAACCGTCGGTGATTTACCGTGCCAACGATAGTCGTTTTCAATTTCCGGAACACCTTTACCCGGCACCGTATGCGCAAGAATAATAGTAGGTTTTTCAGCGATCGCTTTTGCCTCATCAATCATATCAATAAATTGGCGGACATTATGCCCATCGCACTCTAATACATGCCACCCAAAGGCTTCATACTTTTCTCGAAGTGGCTCCAAAGGCATAACTTTTTCTGTTTGTCCGTTTATCTGTATATTATTTCTGTCCATCACTGCCGTTAAATTCGAGATTTTATTTGCCCCCGCGAACATCGCCGCCTCCCAAGTCATTCCAGCATCCTGTTCTCCGTCACTCATTATGCAATAAGTGCGAAATTTTTTGCCGTCTATTCTTGCAGCAAGCGCGTATCCTGACGCTTGTCCAAGCCCTTCACCAAGCGGTCCTGATGTCGATTCCAAACCTTGTAAACGTTCGCGTTCAGGATGACCTTGTAAACGCGAACCAAACTTACGCAGAGTCATACATTCCTCTACAGGAAAATATCCGGCGTGCGCCATCGCCGAATACCGAACTGGAACACAATGTCCGTTGGAGAGGAAAAGTCGATCACGGTCTTCCAGCTCTGGTTGTGCTGGGTCGTGTTTCAGAATATAAAAATAAAAAGCCGCAAATATATCCGCAAGTCCGAGAGGTCCAGCTGTATGCCCGCTTTTTGCCTCAACCAACATTCGTATAATCGTCTCGCGAATAGCTAGAGCCTTTGCATCAATGCCGCGAATCTGTTCATCAGCTATACTCATGCCTTTAGTATATCCCTTAATTCTCTTAATGAGCGTCTCGGATCATCATTTCCAAAAATCGCACTGCCCGATGTGATGCGAACAGCTCCCGCTTCGACACAATCCAGTAGATGATTGTGACCTACTCCACCATCAATTTGTAACTGTAGCCCTGGGTACTTTTCTTTTAATGCACGTAATAGAGTCAAAGCGCGAGCATCAAAACCACGCCCCTGAAAACCAATTTTTTCTACGCCCATAACCTGAACAAAATCATATAGACCAGAAAACGGTTCAAGCGTGTCTGACGTGTCGGTACAAGACAGAGCGACCCCAACGGCAACACCAAAGTCTCCGCCACGAAATGTTGATAACTTTTGTAACGCATCTAACGAGCCGACACTGTTTGCGTGGACGATTATTCTCAATGCGCCCGCCTCAACCCAATCAAGCACCACACGCTCAGGGTGTGCTACCATCAAATCAATTTCAAAATCAAAGTCCTCCCACAACGGAAAACCCTCATCTTGCGCAACAATCCGCGCAAATTCTGCTTGCTGGCTTTTTTCAGCATAAGGCCAAGTTCGGTTAGGTGCATAGCCACCATCAACCACGTCAATTTGCACAGACCGAGCAGCGCCTTGAATGCTTTCCAAGCGCGCAGCAATCTCATCAAGAGATTGTTCCAAAATAGCTGGTATTATTTCAATTTTTTGCATAGTCTAATTTATCTAATTTTGCGATTCTGCGCATATGTCTTTCTTCTCCTGAAAATGGTGTGTACAACCATAGTAATGTCGCATGTAGCGCTTCACTCTCTGAAACAAATCGCGCACCGATTGAAAGAATGTTTGCATTATTGTGCCCACGTGAGAGCTTGATTATCTCATCTCCGCGATCTCCAGCGTAAAAAACCGCTGCTCGCGCGCCCAGTACTCGGTTTGCAACCATAGCTTCACCTTGCCCACTTCCGCCAATCGCAATACCAAAGCTTCCGTTGTCACTCGCAACTTTCTGCGCCATCGGCAAAATGAAATCTGGATAATCGTCTACCTCGTCAAACACACCATTTCCACAATCTATTATTTCCGCAGTACTGCCAAATTCTTCCCTCATCTCATCCATGAGAAACTCGCGTAGTTCAAACCCAGCATGATCTGAAGCAAAATATATGCGCATAAATATTATATAGTTCCACCTGCGCGAACCACATGCTCCGCAAGCGCGTGTGAATATCCCATTTCGTTGTCGTACCACGCGAGGACTTTCACTAAATTACCATCGATAACGCGAGTAAGAGACAGGTCGGCAATAGAAGCGTGGTGTTCGCCGACAATATCTGAAGACACAATAGGCTCATCAGTTACCGTGAATACGGGTTTCCAGCGCTCGTCTTCAGCAGCCTTTCGTAGAGCACCGTTTACTTCTTCCACTGTAGTCGGACGCGATGATATAAAAGTAATATCAACAATAGATCCAGCAATGACTGGCACCCGCAAAGAAATACCATCAAACTTTCCTGCAAGTGAAGGGACGGCTTTCGTAACAGCTATAGCTGCCCCAGTTGATGACGGTACAATATTTTGTGCGCCTGCACGCCCATCTCTAAAATCTTCCTTTCCTTTAGCGCCCTTCACTATACTATCCACTAAATTTTGGGAAGCCGTGTAGCCGTGTGTTGTTGAAAGCACTGCTTTTTCGATACCGATAGTATCCTTTAAAATCTGAATAACTGGACCGGCTGCATTGGTCGTACAGGAAGCATTAGAAGTTATAACACATGAAGAAAGTTGACTGTCGTTAATACCAACCAACACCATCGCGCATGCAATACCAGCAGGCGCCTCGCCTTTTGCAGGAGCAGTTATTACAACCTTCTTTGCGCCAGCGCGCAAATGTGTTGCAGATTTTTCATAACTCGTGAACACACCAGACGACTCCACAACAACATCAACACCCAAAGCGCCCCACGGTAATTTTTCAGGATTCATTTCCGAAATAAAAGCAATTTTCTTATCTCCAACAATAAGCGCAGCATCTGCAGGCGCCACTTGAAAAGACGCGCGACCATAAACACTGTCGTATTTCAAAAGATACGCAGCTTGCTCAACACTACTAATATCATTCACGGCAACCACCTCTATGTCACTGCGCATCATAGCCACTCGCAAAAAAGCGCGACCGATTCTTCCGAAACCGTTAATACCGACCCTGACAGGTTTTGTATTGTTAGACATAGAAAAAGTATATCACAGGCAAAGCACTGGTATACTGTACTTAATGGAGAATTACAAAAAGACGCTGATTGCCGGCTTATTTTATATTTTTTTACCACTAACAACGTCTAGTGTTGTTTATGCAGCGAGCGCAACAGGTGCTGGATTCGTTACAGGTTCAGTCTTTTTTTCACACACACCACCAGTTGAAGGTTCTAGCGTTCTCATCTATGCCAGCGTAATGAATTCTTCCGAAGAGGTGTTCAGCGGCAGAGCGATTTTTAACGACGCCTCCGAAGAAATCGGCAGTGTCGCCGTCGTACTCTCTCCTGCGGAAGCGCGCATAGTTTCAATTTCATGGACACCAACAGTTGGTAAACATTCTATCTCCGCTGCATTAAAAAACACCGGCGGCACAGAAGTAGCATCAGCTGGAGGACTCACTTCAAGCGCAACAATAACAGTAACAGCTACACCAAAACCCGCCGTATCTACAACACAAACAGAAAAAGCAGAAGGCGTAGAGCCGTCAGTCGAAATACAAAAAGCTGTCGAATATGTTTCTCCACCAGTAGCTGAAGCTCTACAGCCCGCTTTTGTTGCGCTAGACGGCGCACGACAAAGTGCCACATATATAATAGACGGCCAATTAGCAAAATCAAAAGCAATTTTTGCTAAAAAACAATCTGTAGAAAAAGCACAAACAACAACAGCGTCATCGACACCATCACAAAATTCTATTTTAGGCACAGCGTGGCAGTGGACAGCAATGCTGTATTTTTACATTCTCTCCGCATTGCGTTTTGGCATAGCCAACCCGCTAATATTTTATCCGCTAGTCGTAGCACTATTTTTCTGGCTCATGTTTAAACTTTACAAGAGAATGACGCGCCCGCGTTTTGATAGATATTAGGGTTTAAGTTTGGCATAAAGCCCAACTAGAGTGTCTTGCGATAAAATATGTCCACTCATCGCTGATAAAACCTGATCCTTACTGGCTCCAGTATACAGAGGCAATTTAGTGTCTATGGCGTAAATTGTAAAACAATAATGATGTTCACCACTATGCGGACATGGTCCAAAGTAATCTTTGTTTCCTGATGTTCCAGTACCATGCGCTCCGTCGGGCTCTTTTCCTTCATGCACAAAATTTGTGCATGAAGGAATATTAAACACAATCCAATGATCCCATGTTCCAGTAGGCGAATCTGGGTCGTCCATTATTAATACAAGCGATTGCGTGCCAGCAGGTATTCCTGAGAATTCTAGAGGTGGATTTACACTCTCTCCACCGCAAGTATATTTTGCTGGAATAATTCCGTTATTTTCAAATGCAGAACTTTTGATTTGCATGATGTTTTTTGAAATAGATTACGCTCTGTTTTGTTTGCGCTCTATTGTAGCTTTTATGAATGCAGAAAAAAGAGGGTGTGGCGAAAGCGGGCGTGAAAGAAATTCAGGGTGAAATTGAGTACCTAGAAAGAACGGGTGTTTGCTACGTGGAAGTTCTGCTATTTCCATAAGAAGACCGTCGGGCGACGTGCCTGAAAAAACCAGACCGGCTTCCTCAAGTTGCTTAACATAAAACGGATTTACTTCATAGCGATGGCGATGGCGTTCTGAAATTTGCGCTGAACCATAAGCTTCTTGCGCCACGGTTCCAGATTTAAGTACGCACGGATATGCACCAAGTCGCATAGTGCCTCCATACTGCTTTTGCGCTACACTCTCGCGCTGGCTTTCCATAATCGCTATAACTGAGTACTGTGTCTTCTGGTCTATTTCTGTCGTATGCGCACCATCTAGTTTTGCTACACTCCGCGCATATTCTATTGTAAGCAACTGCATGCCGTAGCATAAACCGAAATATGGAATCATGTGCATACGTGCGTAACCGATTGCCAAAAGTATGCCGTTAATACCTCGAGATCCAAAACCGCCCGGCACTACAATACCATCATAAGCGTCGAGGCTTTCCAGTGGAACAACACCATTCTCAAAATCTTCAGAATCTAAATAAGCTATTTTTATTTTAGCATCATTATGAAAACCAGCAGTCTTCAAAGCCTCAAGCACTGATATATAAGAATCAGCAAGCACGAATTCTCCAGATTCAAAATATTTTCCAACCACCGCTATTGAGAGCTCACGACTAACCTCGTGAGTCTTGTCGACAAACTCTTGCCAATCGGACAAATCAGACTGACGATTTTCAAGCCCAAGCAAATCACATAATATTTCACCAAGTCGGTCTTTTTCGAAATTGAGCGGTACATCGTAGATACTCCTAACATCTGGCGCGGAAATTACGCACTCAGGATCTATATTGCAAAAGGTCGCCACTTTTTCTTTACGCTTCTCATCCAAAGGGCGCGAAGCGCGGGCTAAAATAATATCAGCTTGCAAACCAACGCTATTCAAGGAACGAGAAGCGTATTGTGTTGGTTTTGTCTTCATCTCACCGACGTGCGCGGGCATTGGAACATACGATACCATTATCACAACAACATCTGCTGGATGTCGCTGTTTAAGCATGCGCGCAGCTTCAAGGAAAATAATATTCTGATACTCTCCTATTGTTCCCCCAATCTCGACAAGAGTTACATCGGCGTCGGCATTCTTCTGCGCTTCCTTGATGCGACGTATTACTTCCAATGGAATATCTGGGACTACCTCAACGTTCCTTCCTTTGTATTCAAGATTACGCTCACGACGGATCACTTCCATATACACACGACCTGTTGTCATGTAGTTTATTTCCGGCAAAGACTCGCCCAAAAAACGCTCATAGTTGCCCATATCTTGGTCTGTCTCATATCCATCATCAAGCACAAATACTTCCCCATGCTCGGTCGGATTCATTGTACCTGCGTCTACATTTACATATGGATCAATCTTGACCGCAGTTACCTTAAACCCCTTACTCTTTAGAATACGCCCGACGGAAGATGCTGCGATTCCTTTTCCAATACCAGACATCACCCCACCAACAACAAAAATATATTTTGGCTTTCGTATTTCAGGCATATCCATTTCCAATAAATTTATAATTTAAGATAACGCCTTACAGCCAAGAAACTCGCAATAGCTCCAAGCAAAACACCGCTTCCAACCATAATCAAAAAGAAATAAGCGAAATGAGCCATGTAATAAGAAAATATATTGACGCCACCAAAGAAATTTTCTGTCTGTGATCCCATCCAATAGGTCAGAGGATAATACAAAACAAGAGTGAGCAGACCTGCAAAAAGCCCATAAAATACAGACTCTACCATAAACGGCGCACGAATATAACTGCGCGCAGCTCCAACCAACTGCATCACACTAATTTCATCACGCGAAGTATAAATAGCCAGACGCACAGTATTGAATGAAATTGCTATAGTCGTGATTGAAAGTATAAGAATTATAATAAAGCCTATGCGCGAAGCAGAATCACTAACGTTCTGTAGCCGACTAATGGCTGTTCTGTGCGCATCATCAAAATAATTTATCTTATCTATAAAGGATGCTTGTGTATTGTCGCCGACTGATGTTTGTTTTTGTAGGAATTTTGCAATAGTATCGTACTGGCTTATGTCTTTTGCTTTGACAACAAGAACTGCACCAAGTGGGTTTGTGCCGAGTTCATCGAGCGCCTGCAGAGTTAACTGGTCGTTCTGATGACGTTCACGGAATGACGCCAATTCATCATCACTTGATACGTAAGTCGTCTCTGCCACCTCAGGCAAAGCATCCAGTGATTTTTGGAGCGAAACAATCTGACTGTCTTGCGCGCCAGTTGTGAAATAAACACTAATATCCGCTTTATCACGTAAGTTTTGTAGTGTGAGATTAAGAATTACACCTGTAAATATAACGAGACCGAGTGTAAAGAGCGTGATTGTCATCACTAATATAGACGACACTGTAACAAAACTATTGCGCCAAAAATTGAGAAAACCTGCACGAAAAACCCTCTTCATCATTGTCCAGAAATTCGCCTGCATACAAGTATTGTACCTTGCTTTTGCCATGCAACAAAGTCTACCTATTTGGTTGCATACAAAAGAATAGGTGTGAACAATCCAACGATTTCATGTACCATATGGTGTAGTAGTTCTAGAAACGAAAACCTTAGACACAAATGGAGAGCCGTATGTATGAGCATAACTTAGCTTCACGACTTTTGTCAGACCCACTTAATAAGTTCTGTGACGACATAGATACGCAAGTCGATAAAAAGACGCCAACTAGATCGTTCCGGTTCTACATATCAGGTGGATGTAGTGTATCTATACCCGACGACGATACTGCAATAAGTACATTTATTGCTATCGCTGAAAAATATGGGTTATTGGAATGCATCAAAAGCACAAAGACTCAAGCACACAATCTATACACAACCAAGAATTCGGTTGTGTTATGGAATCAAGTCGCACCCACAGGCTGGAAGGGTTCAGGCTATATAACTTTTGGGGAATGTCTCTTAAACCGTGGGAGGATTATAAATGACATCACCCCAAGTGGAACTTGAAAGTATCCTTTTTGTACAAAAACCGCCTCATTAAGGCGGTTTTTTATTACCTACTGACCAATCTCATACACACCAGATAAGTTGGCGGTTACTACGAAGCGGTCGGATTTTGAGGCAAAGGAGTCGCAAGTCACGAGCACGAGGTGTTGTGCGTCAGTCGCAAGCTTCACTGTGTTGGTAGAAGGATCATTTACATTTGCTTTTCTAGTACTGGTAACTTTATACCGATATTCTTTCGTTGAAGAGTATACACTTATACTCTCACCCTTCAGCAGATTCTGTATGTCATCAAACGCCTTATAAGCTTTATTGTGAACTACTGGCAAATAACTGGAGTGTCCAAACAATAGGACGGTTCCTTTGACACCGAGTGGCGCAGAGTTTGGATAGCGTACTGCACCAATAAGCAACGCCTTGTCCAAAACTTCAACGGAATCAGTAGATGGATTTGATATGTAAGCAGATAGATTAATTGTATTAATGACTATGCGCACAGGAGCTTCTCCGCTCATATTGCTAGGCGAAACAACAACGGGCACTTCGCTATGGGTTGTAGGTGCATTTGGCAACAAATCCAAATACCACGTCGTCAGGAAAAATATCACGAAGATTGTGGAAAAGGTAAATAAAAAAGCCGCCTTACGCCCAGCAAAATCTCCTAATACTTTTCTTCGTGTGGACATATAAATGAAAAATTGTGAAATGCTGGTACAGCCAGCATAAACCGTACCTCAATTGTACAATACATTATATGCATATCGTATCAGTACTGTTGATCGGTGGAGTTGCGCCTCACAAACAGTTTTCCTATTGGAGCGCAGTGGAAATGCCTGATGGTGGTATAGTAGCGATTGGCTCTAGTGATTCTAAACAATACGGGCTAATTATGTCTTGCGAACCTCTCGAGGATCTCAAACAAAGCGTGCGCAACGCGGACTTCTCACTTAAAAAAGTGCGCGGTGGCGGTAGGATTTTTACGCGCGAATTCCTGCGCGCAGTATTTGATATAGCACGATGGAACGCGTGCGGTGCCGGCGCTGTTTTACATGCAATGACTCCACAGTGGGCGTTAGTAGACGCAGTGGCAGGAAAAGAAAATTTATCCGATACGTTCGCTGGTGAAAAAAGAGCCATTGGCGTTTCTGCTATTAAAATAGAAAAAGAAAATATTATCGGCACGCGTGAATCTCGATTCGCACACATGTCAAGAATTGCACGCGAAGAATTCACAAAACAAAAGACATGCTTGATTTTAGCACCGACAATAATAGAAGTTGCCAGACTTGGTTCTTATTTACAGAATGAATTTAGCGCAGAAAATGATTGCGAGATAATAATCTTGCACGGAGGACTCACAACAATCCGTGCGCGTAATGCGTGGAGAAAAATCGCATCTTCAAAGAAACCACTGATTGTAGTTGGAACTCCAATAGCAATTTCCTGCCCGTTAAAAAATATCGGAGCGATTATGCTTGAACGCGCTGGCGCGTACGGTTATAACCGCACGGAACAACGTCCGTTTCTTAACTTAGGCGAATGTGCGCGTTTATACGCCGAGAGTATTGGAGCAAAATTTATTTCACTATCTCCAGCACCACTGGTTTGCGAGTCGTCTCCTCACCATCTACCTAAAGAACGACTAAACGGAAATTGCAAAGTAATAGACATGCGCCCACCACCACAATCACCTGACGCTCCGATAAAAAAACATCGTTTTCAGTTATTCGCAACGGAAACTATCGCTACGATAAGTGCCACACTGGCAGATGAAAAAAACGTTCTGCTTATATGCGCACGGCGCGGATTGGCGACAAGCACGATTTGCGACGATTGTGGTTCCACCGTTTTGTGCAAAAAATGCTACGTCCCGCTAATACTCCATGAAGCTGGCGTAAACGCAAATACTGCGCGGTTTTTCCAATGTCCAAGATGTGGAGTAGAAAGTTCTACGCGAATACTGTGCGCAACTTGTAGCGGATGGCGTCTTAAAATGCTCGGAGTAGGAACGGAGGGAGTTGCTAAAGAAGCGCACGCGCAATTTCCAGAAAAAAAAATAATGACTCTGGAAGAGAAAACCGCTAATAGTCGGAGCGTAGCAAAAATGGCGCAAGATTTTACATGCTCGCGGGGTGCGTTACTAGTTGCTACCGATGGTATTTTACAGCACATAGACGCTCAAGTTGAGCAAATAATTATTGTCTCTGTAGATTCTTTTCTGTGCGTACCTGAATTCTCCGCAAGCGAGCAAGCATCGCAACTGCTTACATCTTGTCGAGACTTATCACACTCGCCACTTATCGTGCAAACTCGCCTACCTGAACACCCCGCAATTGTTGCAACTCAAAATAATAACTGGGACATCTTTATGCGCCAAGAACACAATGCACGCAAACAACTTTCATATCCACCTTATTCAACACTCGTGCGAATATCTCTTGAAGGAGCTCTAGAAAAAACCCACATCGCCAGAGATAACTACATGAAAATACTTGCACAGAATAATCCTCAAACCTTTTCCGGACACGTCGCGCAAAGTCCACGCGCAAAGTCCACGCGCGTCCGCGAACATATTCTTTTACGCATTCCAATCCAACAATGGCCCGATCAAAAACTTATCAATTTTCTTCGCCTCTTACCACAATCTGTTGAAATTTGCATCAATCCTAAATCGGTATTTATGGATTAAATTGCTATACTTGCAACATGCAAACACAATTGAAGACTTCTCTTTTTATAGGCGTAGCCACGCTAACCTGCTTATGTACTGTAAGTATCTGGAAAGAAAAAGCTGTATTATATCCAACACCCAGTAGTCCAGCTTTAGGCTATAAAACTATTAATGCAGAAGCTACATTCCCAGTGACGGATACATTACAAAAAAATACCGCGACCATCCTAGTGTTCGGCGACATGATGCTTGACCGTAATGTGCGAAAAAATATATTAACACACGACGAAACATATCCTTTTGAGCCACTAAAACAATTTCTTATAGGTAGCGATATTGTGGTTGCAAATGCCGAGGGCGTCTTTACTTATTTTCCATCAGAGACTCTAGACGTGTTGGACGCTCCTCTGAAATTCACTTTTGATCCAGCAATATTGCCTAGACTCAAACAACTCGGTTTTACACTGTTTAGCGAAGCTAATAATCACGCGCTTAATTTTGGGCGCGAAGGTTTGAATGAGTCCGAAACAAACATAACACTAGCTGGACTAAATTATTTTGGCGACCCTTCAAATAAAGACACACATCCTTATACCGCAACAGTTAAAGGGCAAAAGATTGCCTTTATCGGATACAACCAATTCACAGACATAGGGCTCAACGTAGTCCTAAACGATATTCGCACAGCTAAAAATAATGGCGCTTTTATTATCATTTATCCGCACTGGGGCGACGAGTACAGCGCGACCGCATGTCAAACACAAATAGACGCAGCGCACTATTTTATAGACGCTGGCGCTGATGCTGTACTCGGCAATCATTCACACGTTATTGAACAGATTGAAATATATAAAGGGAAAGCGATATTTTACTCGCTAGGCAATTTTATTTTTGATCAAAATTTTTCTGTGGCAACAAGCGAAGGTCTATCAGTTAGAATTTTGGTTGCACCGACCACTGCAACATATTACATATTTCCATTGGAAATAAAACATGCACAGGCGTCGCTTATGTCATACCAAAAAAGTTCTGAGACCCTAGACAATCTCTCACGACTATCCACCACACCAGAAAACATAAAAAGTGACATTAGGAAAGGTGTGTTTTCTCTGGAAAGAGATTAGACTTTTGTTATTAACTATCTCAACGCAAGTCCAATAACATGATTCAAGAAATCACAATGTGATGCTCCAACCGCTTGCAGAGCCTTCGGAAAAAGAGAGTCCTTAGTAAGACCGACAGCCACGGCAGAATTGGCTTCCAAAAAATACACGCCACGTTTGCTAACAATAAAATCTGACCGAGAATAGTGTGGTAGGCCGAGCGCGACATGTGCGCGCTTCGCAAAATCAACAAGAACGCGCTTTTCTCTTTCGCTGAAATTTCCAGGACATACTTCTTTTGTTTCTCCTCCACATTTTGTATCATAATCAAAAAACTCTGACTTCTGTGGCAAAACTATTTCAACAGGCATCAACGCGTATGTCTCCTCATTACGAAAATTTTCTATAACGCCAACCGACGCTTCCTTGCCACGAATATATTCTTCAACCATGGCATGTGGCGCGAGAGAAAGCGCGACTCGGATACCGCTCTCCAGCGAAGACAAATCTCGCGCTAGAGTTATACCTATACTGGAACCTCCAACCGCAGGCTTCACGATTGCAGGCATTGGGAATGTACGAAAAATTTCTAAAGCCCGTGCGGTTGCATCATCTTCCCGAGCAACAAGCACCGCACGCGGAGTTCGTATGCCCGCACCCTTAACAGCTTCTTTTGTGTGATATTTATTGAACGCCAGCGCGGATGCAAATATACCTGGACCAGTATATTTCACACCAAAAGAATCTAGCATCCTCTGAACAGAACCACCTTCACCATATCGGCCATGTAACACATTAAAGGCAACATCAACACCGAGCAACGCCTTTGTTGGTAACATTGGTATGCCACCACGATGCCAATCACCATCGCGCGAAATAAATAAATCTAAAGGCTGATATTTAGAACGGTCCAAATTCCCAAGAACCGCAGCGCCACTTTTCAGCGACACTTCATATTCCTCCGATGGCCCACCACGCAATACAGCAACAATAGTCTTCATGATAGTTATAGTATAACCCAGACAAACTTTTTTACTGAAGATTAGAATTGGTTAATGAAGCGCAAATCTGCGGAATGCATAAGTCGCACATCGTCAATGCTCCATTTTAGAATAGCGAAGCGGTCAATGCCACCACCAAACGCATAGCCACGATATTTCTCAGGATCAACACCTGCGTTTTTAAGAACATTCGGATGCATCATTCCTGCGCCCATCACTTCTATCCAGCGGTCGCGCAATTTCTCTGGGACATGATCACCAGTGAGTCGCATATCCACTTCAAGCCCAGGCTCAACAAACGGGAAAAAGGCTGGACGAAATCTTATATCAACCGCACCCTTAAACAACTGCTTAAAGAAAAGTTCTAGTGTTGCACGCAAATGTGCCAGTGTTATATCCGTCCCAACCACCATACCTTCTATATGAAAAAATTCAGCTTCGTGCGTTACATCAGTAGCTTCATTTCGGAAGACTTTTCCAGCCGCCACAATACGATACGGCGGTTCAATTCCCTTCTTCACCTGTCCCTCCATATAACGAACCTGCACATTAGAGGTATGTGTACGCAAAACCATGTTAGGTTCATTTTTTATAAAAAATGTGTCTTGCATATCTCGCGCGGGGTGATCCTTCGGCACATTAAGCGCGTCAAAGTTATACCACTCATTCTCAACAAGTGGCCCGTCCACTAAAGAAAAACCCATTTCGTAAAATATATTGTTCGCTTCGCGAATAAGAGAAGATATTGGGTGAATGTGCCCACGCGATGTAGCTGATGAAGCCTTTTCTGTCATACCTTTTATCCTACCAACAAATATGTTATAATGCCAATTATGTCTGCAGTTCCACTGGGCGATATTGGCGTGTATATTGTTTTATTTCTTGCTCTATATTTTGAGGTATTTTTGTTTATATCATTTTTCGAAAACAAGCCGACTGGGAAAACATCTCTTAAACCAAAGCATTACCCGAGCGTTACAATAGTTGTGCCATGTTTCAACGAAGAGCGCACGCTCGCTGGAACGATTAAATCTTTGCTTGCACTTGAATATCCCCGAAACAAGCTTTCTATCCTCGTCGTAAATGACGGCTCGCATGACAACACCCTCGCTGTTGCGAATCGTTTCCGTAAAAATTCACAAATTGAAATTGTTTCCAAAGAAAACGGTGGCAAATATACTGCACTTAATTTTGGCATCGAAAACTCAAAAGCAGATATTATCGGTTGTCTCGACGCAGATTCTTTGGTAGCACCAGACGCACTCATTGAATCAATCAAACGCTTTGAAATAGACTCTTCAATAATGGCCGTAGTGCCTGTAATGAAAGTAGAAAACCCACACAACCTACTGGAGCTTATGCAGGCAGTGGAGTACACGTTCGGTATTTTCTATAAGAAAATGTTTGATAATCTTTCCGCAATCTCCGTCTTACCTGGTCCATTTTCCCTATACCGCCGTGAAGTATTCGAACAAATCGGACCATTCCGTCACGCGCACAACACGGAAGACATGGAGATGGCGTGGAGAATGCAGGCAAACCATTTACCGATAGCCAACGCGCACACGGCTATAGTTTACACAAAAGTGCCGAGCACAGTTACCACACTGCTTAAACAACGCACACGCTGGTCACAAGGTTTTCTAGACAACAGTAAAGATTACCGACGTATGTATTTCAATCCTAAATTTGGAAACTTCGGTCTATTGATTTTACCTTTCGGATTAACTATGTTCATCGGCTCATTATATGTATGGGGATTCACAATATGGAACACGCTGTATTGGGCAGTGCGCCAAGCATGGATAATGTGGTCGTCACACATACCACTTCATATGCCACACTCTTTCATTCACTTTGACTGGTTCTATTTGGACACAAGCTCACTATTTAGTATCGCTGCTATTTGTTTTTGCTCCACACTTGCTGCAATTCTCATCGGACGACGCATTGCTGGAGCAAACTTTGGTATAGGGTCGCTCATTGCGTACTTCACACTTTACGGTCTTCTTGCACCACTTTGGCTCACTAAAGCAGTTTGGGGTTCTTTACGATCACAACAGAGCGTCTGGCGCGAGGATGGAATTCATTAAAGTTTGTGAATGTAATATATTTATATGTCACCAAAAACCAAATACGACTGGAAAAAATATGCGTTAGCTCTAGCTATTACTGTCGCAATGTTTGGAACCGCTTTTTATCTTTCGTCACGCTTCAATGATGCGCGCATCACTGACATACGCAACGCAGAAAACCAACTATCAATAGATTTACTCTCAAACGAAACGCAATACGAATTGCTCGGCGAACAAGGGTGCGAGGACATTACCAAAAATCCAGGTTTATCTGACGTGCTAAATTCACTCGCAAGCCGCCTATCGTACGCGGAAGAACATCTTGGAGCTACCGACAGCGAGGTTATAACTCTAAAAAAACAATATTCTTTGCTTGAAATAAAAGACTACTTGCTAATGCAGAAGATTGCATCCAAATGTGGCACAAAAACCCGCCCAGTCTTCGTACTCTACTTTTATTCCAACGCCGGTGACTGCAAGGACTGCGCAAGAGAAGGAGCTACACTTACATACTTAAGAGAAACATACCCAATGCTTCGCGTATATTCATTTGATTACCAACTCGATTTATCCGCAGTCAAAACACTCGTGTCTATGCGCGAAATAGGTTCCGACATGCCCGTGCTTATCATAAACAACCGCGCACCTGTCTCCGGTTTCAAAAACGTCGACGACATACTAAAGCTCGCGCCAGAAATAGGTAAATTAAGCACAACAACCAAAAGCACCTCCAAGTAGCACAACGCCAACGCAATTTATTTATATAGTTTATAAGAGCATTACAATTATATGAAAAAAGAAATTGAGGCTACGTTTCTATCAGTAGATAAAGAATATATTCGGGGCAAATTCACCTCTATTGGTTTTAAGTTAAAAATACCTGAGTACATAATGCGCAGAAAGACTTTCGACTTTTCTAACGTCGCACCAGGACGAAATAAATGGGGTCGAGTTCGGCAGGAATTCGATAGAGTTACAATGACAGTCAAAGAGATTCTTGGGACTGGCATCAATGATACTTACGAAGTGGAGCTGATTGTAAACGACTTTGACACAGCGTGTTCTTTTTTTGAAGCGTGCAACATAAAAGCAAAAGCATTTCAAGAAAATATGCGCGAGGTATGGATACGTGACGGGGTGGAAGCAACTATTGATACATGGCCAGGACTTAAACCGTTTGTAGAAGTTGAGGGCGAAAGCGAAGTTATCGTTAAAAGCGTATCTGAAGAATTAGGTTTTGATTTTTCAAGATCCATTTTCGGCAGTATCGATACCGTCTACGAAAAGGAACTTTGTATTCCAGCACAAACTATAATAAAGTTGCCAGAGATTACTTTCAAAAATCCGCCAAAAAAAATTGTCGCGTAACAAGCTTACTGGCTCGTTACGCGACAAAGGATTAACTACAGAACACAGATGCCCTCATTTTTGGATAGGTGAATTCACCAGGCCTTTCCATACACCACCCCTTATCTGTACCAGGCGCCCTGCAATTGAAGTTGCAGCACGGGGTTACGGTTAATCTCAATGGGGTAGTTGCAAGCAGTTTCTCAACATCAGCACCTCCTAGAGTTTCTTTGATTTTCTGCCTCAGAGCTTCAGGTCGACCAAAGTATTCCTGTATCTGGAAACCGAGGTCTCGACGCATATAGCAGTAATAAAGAAGTAGACGGGGATCAACGCGAACATAATCACCAAACTTCTCCTCACACCCGCTTACGAATTGGCACGTAGAGCAAGGGTATGCACTACGATCCATTTCATCACCAAGCTTTATCTCTACCGATCCTCCACCGAAAAGCTCGAACTTGAGGCGCCCGCGACCAAGATGTTTTCTCACCCTAACAATCTGTACTGTGCGTGGCAACACTGATTCGCGCACCACAGGACGCCAGTCTTGATAGAACGCGTCGTATGTAGACGCGCTATTAGGTGTCCACAAGAGAGTAAAAAGCTTGAGTCGGCTTTTGTATCGCTCAATCAGTGCCAACTGTTCAGGCAAGTCACACGTGTGACTTTTGATAAGTACGCGGTTAAAGTCCATCTTGATACCAGATTCAAGCGCAAGTTTTATCCCGCGAAAGAACCTACCGTACTCACCGTAACCGCCTGATATCTCTCTGAACATCAGTGGGTTTGTTGAGTGCCAACTGGTTCGCAGCAACGATAGGCCAGCGCGACTAAGATTTTCCGCGAAGACATCCAACAACTGCCCGTTGGTTGTCATAGAAACCTTGAACCCGCGATTAACTAACGCACTTACAACATCATGGATACGATGTTGTCCATCTCTCCACAACAACGGTTCAAGCGCGCCAATTTCAATCTTGGAGGCACCACCCATTTCTTGCCACACATCTGCAATAGCCATAATGTGTGCAAACGAAAGAGGTTTTAAACTCATTGTATTTCTCCTACTTTAACAAACTCGCCTTAGCGAGTAATGTTTGATTGTGAAAGAACTAACAAACACCTACAGGCGAACACCCATAAGTTACTATAAATATAGGTCTCAAAGATGACCTTTGTCAAGGGGCATATTCCCTAGATTATTACTTTTAATACTTTGGGGATGGCTCCTGCTCGCATGAGTCTTGCGCAACTACTCTTGCGAGCGCATACAATAAAGATGATAGTCGGTTAAGATATTGCATAGTATGTGGCGCAAGTCCGCGCTCTTTGCACGCAGAAATTACAGTGCGCTCCGTGCGTCTGGCAACCGTGCGCGCAAAATCAAGAAATGCAGACAATTCAGTCGCTCCGGAAATCACAAAAGCATTAGGATTTTTTATATGATGTTCAATATCTGAAATCATACGCTCGACTTCTACAACGTGATTTTCTGTTACAGATTTATCTGCACCAGCCAACTGTGCTTGTACTATGAAAAGATTTTCTTGCGAGGAGCGAAGTATTGGCGCAACAGCCATAAAATCCGCTTTATTTTTATTTATGTCTAGGATGTCACGCTCGTGCGCTTTTACAAAGCAAATCCCAAGCAAAGAATTCAATTCATCTAGAGCACCGAGCGCATCAAAAGCGAGACTATCTTTAGACATGCGACACTCACCGAATAATCCAGACGTACCATCATCTCCCCTGCGCGTGTAAAGCATATAAAAAAATTAATTATTAGTTAACCTCGCACATTTTAATAATTGCAATTTCTAAAGGTATTTGAGGAATTGGCGCTCGGTTAATCTCTAGAAGTACTCCAATAAGCGTCGCAAGCATAGCAGCATTTATACGCACGCCATCCTTCCCCGCCAATTGTGCCAATTGTGTTACAACATCATCACCAAATTGCTCGGCTATTTTCTCCTTCATAACTGGCGCGTAGCGCAATAATAAAACCGCCCGAGCGCGGGCAACAAGTAACATTACAAAAGTCTTTACATCTGCATTATCCTCAAGCGCATTATGCAACGGTATAATCGCCGCGCCGGCGTTACCACATGCGAGCGCGTACAAACACTCTCCAACAAGCGCGCCACGAGGCGCTCCAATTGTACGCGATACATCTTCATCAGTTGGCTTCATTCCAGACGCTAATACTTTTTGTAAAATACCAAGCGTATCGCGAAAACTTCCGTCGCCCATAAGCGCCACCAATTCGGCAGACGCGGACGACAAAACCGCGCCTTCCTTTTTAGCAACGTCGAGTACCATTGCCTTCAATATTTCATGAGACGGTTTCTTAAAATTAAATACTTGGCAACGTGACTGTATAGTGTCTGGCACACGGTCTAACTCGGTTGTCGCTAGTACAAAAAGCACATGCGCAGGAGGTTCCTCAAGCGTCTTAAGTAAAGTATTAAACGCTTCTTTCGTAAGCATATGCACCTCGTCTAGAATGTAAAATTTGTATTTTGATTTAAAAGGTGAAGTCGCAACTCCTTCTCGCAATTCGCGCGCAGCTTCCACTTGTCTATTCGACGCGGCGTCTATTTCGTACATATCTTCATGACTAACGCAAAGCGCATCAGCCAGTATACGCGCCATTGATGTCTTTCCAGTTCCACGGCCGCCGGCAAACAGATATGCGTGCGCAATACGCCCGTTTTCAACAGACGATTTCAACACAGACACCACATGCTCCTGACCGCGTACAGACGCAAAATCAGATGGACGATACTTTGTATACAGCGCAATGGAACCCATATCCACAGTATATACATTTATAATAGGAACAGAAAGTGGGCGATCAGTGGTATTATGTTATATATGTATAATAAAAAATCTTCGTTATTCTTACTAGTAACCGCTTTTATTTGTGTACCTACTTTATTTGCACACGCAAGCACACCAAGTGTAACCTCGTTAACGGCAAGCCCATCTAATATAAACAGCGCTCTCACCACTCTACTTTCATGGACAATGACTGATAGTTCTGGACAAGATATGTATATCAAATGTGTAGATGGTGTAAGTATAAAAAATTCATCAGATGATACCGCTATTCCATGCGATACGGCATACTCATTCGGTACTGGCATCTACAGCCAAGTAGCCCTCACTTTTATAAACGTATCAGGTACCTCCAAAGTAATGCAAATACAAATGTTTCCAAAAGACTTAGAGGGCGTCGATTACACTGCTGGCGCAAATAGCACCGTTGTATCAGTCAACGCAGACCCACAACCAATTACTGAATTCTCAATTTCATCAACATCTATAGCATCTGGTGGCCCATTAACTTTGTCATGGACGGGTCAATACATCACGGGCGCCAATATTAAATTCACATGCGTCAACAACACAAGAGTGTACGAAGAAGGATCGTCTATTCCACTTAAATGTGAAACTCCAATAGCGACTGACGGAGACCTACCACAAAGCGGTTCAAAATCATTCACTATCGTCAATGATTCACTAAATGATTCTGCAAAATTGATTTTTATAATTATGCCCGCCATGCGCGCAGGGCTATATGATGGGCTACATGGGCTAAACAAACAAATCATAGTCGCACCCAAAACAGCCACACAGACTGCGTCTGTTAATTATTTTATAGCGTCCCAATCCCTTCCGCAATTCGGTATACCACTCTCACTTGTTTGGTCTATCAATAATGCCATTGGTGCAAACCTACAATTCTCATGCAACCAAAGTTTATCCATATATTCTGAAGACGGCACTCTTCTACCATGCAACACTCCAGCTTTCACAACTCCACAGAGTGCCTCAAGTTCTGTGTCTATTGTGGTTAATAGTAAAACAATGGCGCAATCACTCATTAAGGTATGGTTATTCCCACAGCAGGCAGATGGAATGTACACGAGCATTAACGCATCGAGTATACCATTACTATTTACATCAACTACAACAACGTCAGAGTTACAAACACCAACAACACTGATAACGCCTTATACTGGAACACAATCCGTTACAACACCAACAACAAAATCCGCTGTAATGACACGATTCACCTCACCACTTACTCGAGGCTCGCGTGGCGCACAAGTAACAGCCCTGCAAACATTACTCGCTAAAGACCCTACTATATATCCTGGCGGATTGGTAACTGGTTATTTCGGCGCAGCAACAGAAACGGCTGTAAAACGTTTTCAACTAAAATACAAAATAACAACGGCAGCGAGCACCGCGTACGGATTCGTTGGGCCATTAACAAGATCGATACTTAACACACTAGCTGGGTTATAAATACCAACTAACCCTAAAATCACACGTAGACACTATTTACAATGCGCTTCTACAATCGCACGAACCTCGGCGGCGTTTTGAGTTTCCATAAGACTTGCTCGCAGTTCGCGGGCGCCAGCAAACCACTCGCAATACGCCTTGAAATGTTTTTTCATCTGCGCGAAGTTTTTCACATCGCCGAGCAATTCCTCAAACAATTCCGCGTGCTCTGCCGCTATGCGCAAGCGACATTCAAGCGACGGTTCTGGCTTATCGGAAAAAAGCCACGGTTTACCAAATGCACCGCGTCCAATCATCACTCCATCCGCGCCCGTTGCAGCAGCTTTCAATACTGCGTCTTCCACACTAACAACATCTCCATTCCCAACAATAATAGTTTCACTATTCAGAGAATTACGGATTTCCACAGCACGCGCAATACGCTCCCACCGCGCTGGTACTTTTGACATTTCTTTCCGCGTACGCGCGTGCAAAATAATCGCAGCAGGTTTTGTTTCCAATAAAACAGGGAGCCATTCCTCCAGTTCATCTTTATTAAAACCAATTCGTGTCTTTACAGAAACTGGGATACCATCAATCTCGTCCGAACGCGCTCCACGCTTTGCTGCCGCCACAAGCTCATGCGCAAGTGCCGGGTTCTTCATCAGCATCGCGCCGGCTTTTTGTTTTTCAACAATACGATCAGGACAACCCATGTTTATGTCCACACCATCAAAACCAAGCTGTAAAGCAAGCGTGGCAGCATGTTCCATCGCTTCGGGATTAGCGGTAAAAAATTGCGCCACAATCGGGTGCTCGGCAGAAGTAAATTCCAAATCGCGCATAAGCGTCGCCTTACCTTGCTCGTCAGCGAGCAATAGCCCATCAGCGGATACAAATTCTGTGTACAAAACATCTGGTTTACCGTACTTGGCAAACATGCGTCTGAAAGCGGAATCTGTTACATTCGCCATCGGCGCCAACACTATAAACGGTCGAGGTAGCGTACCCCAAAATCCTCGACTATCTTTCGTATTTTTCATTACTTTACACTACCGCTTTTTGTTATATTTAACAATCATTTACCGCTCCGCAACCTGTAGTACAACTTATCGCCAAAGCGCAAGTCCAAATATTCGAAATCTGAAATACTGCGATCAGAAAAAATCGGCAATGAGAGCGCTGTTGATAAATGTTCCATAACTACCCCCGCGTCATCATTCACTCCAAAAAGTACTGAAAAACCATTCTCAAAAGTTGCGCGCCCACCATCATCAACATCGATACTCACAGACACTAACACACCAGCATTAACTTTTCGTGTCATAGCTTCCACGAGCGCACGCGTTGATGTAAAAGTTTTAGGTGTTATAAACTGCACAGGTGGCGTGGAATTATCTGCAAGCAAACCGTACCAAATAGGCAATGAATCGGATCCAGCGTTACTTCCGTCCGAATTTTCCAGCTCATACGCCATTCCTGTAGCACCCATTAAAATGCAGTGCGGTGCAGTAACAACTTCTTCCTGCAAAGACGTAGACGCTACATTTTCCGACACCGAAACTGGCGCGCCAACACCACACCACCGACCAACAGGAGCACGCTCCGTAATTGAAACCTGCACTCGCGATAACGATTTTCTGCGAACAATTACACTCTCTGCACGTGGAAACTGCGCGAGTACGGCGTCAGCCAAGATTTTATCAGAAAACAAAAAAGTATTATCTTTTGGAAACAACCACGCATAATTACCTGACAACTCTCTAAAGACAAAAACACGCGCATCGTCTTCTGAAATAGTCTTTGTTCCTAAAACATCAACTGTCTTTACACGCAGAAAAGGCATGCGTAAAAAAGCTACGGTTAAAATAATCAACAAAACAAAAGCGCCAGACACAACATAAGTTATACGCACACGTTGCCTCCGACGTTGTACCGCTATTCTAGACTCAGAAAGAACCGCGCGGTGACGATGCATGTGTTAATTATACACAACTAAACGCCACTCTACGCAGACTTAACGATTTTATCCTTGCCGACATATACCTGAAGTACTTCAGGTACCGCGATAGAACCATCTGCCTGCTGGTAATTCTCCATAATAGCAATGAGAGTGCGCCCTATAGCAAAAGCAGTAGCGTCATTCATATGCACTGGTTCAAGTGTGCCATCTGCCCGCTTCACGCGCGTTTGCAAACGCCGTGCCTGAAACCCTCCTACATAATCAGCGCTATTTGTCTCGCGATATGAATTCTGCCCAGGCATCCAAGTTTCAATATCCATTTGTCGTTGATCTGGAAAACCCATGTCTCCCGTGCAAACAGAAACAACTTGATATGGCAATTTCAACTGTCGCATTAAATATTCCTGTATTGCGACCAGAAAATCTTGCTCACGGTAACCATCTTCAGGCAAGCAAAATGTCTCCATCTCTGCTTTATCAAACTGATGCTGGCGCAGAATACCACGAGTGTCCTTTCCTGCCGCACCAGCTTCTCTACGAAACGATGTGGAGTAGCCGACATACCGTAGAGGCAAAGCATCTTCTTTCAAGATTTCGTCCATGTGCAAAGCTCCGAGCGTATGTTCAGCACTTCCAACAAGCATGACGCCATCGTCTGGGAAAATATAATGTTCTTCATCGGTCAAATATCTCGCCATGCGAATCTGTACTGTTTTCTTGACGATAACAGGAACAACTGCAGGTACAAAAGGTTTATCACTTACAGAAATACCGGCGCCATCGATTATATTTCGCAGAGTTTCGCGTGAAGTAAGTGTCCTGAAAACAAGATCTACAAGAGCGAATTGCATCAGTGCTAAATCGCCGAGAATATACGTGAAGCGCGCGCCAGAAACTTCAGCGGCTTTCTCGCTGTTTATGATCCCAAGTTCGCGACCCAAATCCCAATGCGCTTTTGGTTCAAAATCAAAGACTGGCTTCTCGCCCAACTGTCGCAAAACTTTATTTTCACTTTCGTCTGGTCCAATAGGCGTATCTGGCGATGGTATGTTTGGCAATTTAACGAGCAAAGCGACTAACTCTTTTTCAATAGCGCGGTACTTTTCTTCCGCTGATTCAAGCTCGGTTTTAAGAGTTTTCCCGGCTTCAATATCACGCGCCTGTTGCGCCACATTGCGCTTGCGATTTATTTCTGACACGACGCCGGCTGCAGTTTTGCGCTCCTCCGCCAGCGCAAGCAGACGGTCTAAATCAATATCGTCGCGATTTTTATTCTTCATCGCAAGCCGAACCAAATCCGTGTTATCCCTAATAAATTGCAAATCCAACATATAAATACTGTACACCAGAGTGCAAAAAAAGAAAAACCGCCGTCCACATGAATGTGTACGGCGGGGTTATTTTTACTGCACCACGCAGACTCGGTTTCGTCCGCCTTTTTTGGATTGATACATCGCTGCGTCAATCCTACCAAACAGACTGGGCAAGTCCTCTCCAACATGCATTACTGATGCACCAATGGAGACAGTTACCATCAACACAGCAGTCTTTCCATCTAAATCATTTACATGTATAGGCCCTGAAACCGCCAACCGAATCCTCTCAGCCGCTTTTCCAACATCCTCGACAGTGATATTCTTAGACCTCTTCGGTGAAAGAACTAGTAAGAATTCGTCGCCTCCCTTACGATGAACCGTGACGGTTGTGTCTTCTTTTCTCACCGAGTTCTGCATCCTCAGTGTCATAATTCTGAGAACTTCGTCTCCAGCCGAATGGCCGTAAGTGTCATTCACCTCCTTAAATTTATCGATATCCAACATCAGCAGGATTCCTTCCGAATGCATGTGCGACTTACTCAAACTGTCCAAAAAACCGCATTGACTAACTGCTCCGGTCAACTGGTCGAAATACGCCTGTTTTTTTAGTACTTCAACCAAAGCTGGAAGTGGGCATTTGTTTTCATGGTAATCCCAAGCCCTCTGGAACATTTTTGCCAACGCCAACGTAAGTGCAACTTTCGTAGCGTCCCCACCACCAACCAAATAGCCTTCAATGCCAGATATAAACTTGTCTGGCCCTCCATCTATCAACGTCCTCAACGCGCCCACAACCTCTGGGGTACCGTCGTTCTCCTCTACTACTGTGAATAACGCCATTTGAATCTCCTTGATTTACAACACAAAACCACAATCTAAAAGTACTTCCAAGTAAGATTTTACTCTTACTACGGAATTTGTCAAGCTTTTGTACCTTAGATTCTACTCTCAATTGCAACGCTTGAATATTCGCAACAGAAGCCCACCATTTTACGACACCTGCGTATAATTCTTGCAAAAAGACCTGCGGTGTAATTCGGATAAACCATTACCTGCTATAGCCTCAAGATGCGCTTTTGTACCGTAGCCTTTATGCTGTTCAAAGCCGTATTCTGGAAATTGTGTTGCGACTCGGACCATGAAGCGGTCACGCAGTACCTTTGCAACAATAGACGCCAACGAAATTTCTGGTCGAAGCGAGTCACCGTGGATTATGGTTTCCTGTGAATATCCGTTTGGTGCATGAAGAGAACCGTCCAGAAGTACATGCACATTTCCAACTGGGTCAGGTGCGAGTTTGCGCACAGCGCGCGCAACCAAATCAGCAATTACTTTTGATATTCCGCGCTCATCAATCTCTTGCGCTGGAGCAAATTCAACCGCCACGCTAAGCGTACCCACTAGCTCCCACTCCCGCGCCCGAACAAACCACTCTTCCCTCTTTTTTTCTGAAATAAGTTTTGAATCACGCACACCTTCCAAAAGCGACATATCAAAATCTGGCGTAAACAAAACCGCGCCAACAGCCACAGGCCCAGCGAGTGGTCCGCGCCCAACCTCATCAACCCCAATTATAAAATGATTTACCACCACGTAACAATAGTAACAAAAAGGGCGCGACTTTGCAGTCGCGCCAAACTCTCAAACACTACTTACTATTGTTCACATCCGTGAGATCTCTCGCGTTTGTATACTTCAACGCACTACCACGCAACCAATCAGCAAGAGTGGGGTACTGTCGCATATTCAACCGAAGATCCAACAAAAGAGCAGGGTCTTTAATGCAAAGAGGACTGATGCACTTATCCGAAGAAGCCTCAGCTGACGCAACAGTCATGGTAGCGACTTCATTTTTTTCTACTTCTGGGATTGTCTTAGTGTCCATTACATCTACTCCTGTTAGGTAACTTCCATAAAGATATAAGCATGTTTCGCACCATAAAGTCAATCAACAAAACCGAGCGTCTACACTATACTGTTGGCATGTCCTCATTCGCCCACCTACACGTCCACTCGCACTATTCCCTATTACGCGCTTTACCGAAGATTCCTGATTTAGTAAAAGCAGCAAAAAAAGAAGGTTGTACCGCCATTACATTGACCGACCGTGACAATCTTTACGGCGCAATTGAATTTTACAAACAATGCGAGAAGGTAGGAATAAAATCTATTATTGGCGTAAACGTAGGACGCGATGGCGGCACACGCCTCATACTTCTTGCTGAAAATAATGCTGGGTACAAAAACCTGTTAGCGCTTATTACAGACGAACACAGCGGTGCAATCGAACGCGGAGGTCTTTTTATTACCGACGAAATGCTCACTGGGCGGACCTCTGGAATTATTGCAATAATCCCATCACACGAGGGCGACATACCACACGCAATACAAGCAGGCGATGAAGACCGTGCAAAAAATCTTGCTGGAAAATATCGTTCCCTATTCGGCGCAAATAATTTTTTTCTAGGCTACTCAAAACACGAAGAGCTTGAACGTCATGACGATGTTATGGAAGAAGTTCGCGCTTTCGCAGCGCGCGAAAATATTCCAATTGTTGCAGAACAGGAAATTTATTATCTTGCACCTGACGACAGACTTGCGTGGACAACAATGCGCGCAATAGAACAACGTGGTCCTTCAGAAGACGGCGACATCGGCGCAGACGAAGAAGACTTTTCTTTTCACGGCGCAACCGAAATGGCGCGGCTTTTTGCCGACACGCCTGATGCGCTATCCAACACACTTACCATATCTGAGCGATGCAACGTTTCTATTGTTATCGGCAAATTTATTTTCCCATATTTTGCGCTACCTGACGGCGTTACAGACGATGAGTATTTGCGTGTGCTATGCATGAATGGTTTGCATGCGCGCGGTCTGGAAGGCAAAACCGAGGTGATAGAGCGCCTAAACTACGAACTCGGTATTATTAAATTCAAAGGTTATGCGGCATATTTTTTAGTAGTGGAAGACCTAATTCGCTTTGCGCGCGAAAACAATATTTACACAAACATCCGAGGCTCGGTCGCAGGTTCAATGACGACATACCTTTTGCAAATTACAAAAATTGATCCGCTTGAATACAAAATCCCGTTTGAGCGTTTTCTAAATCCAGAGCGTCCATCAGCGCCTGATATCGACATGGACTTCGCCGACGACAGACGCGACGAAGTAATTGCATATACACACAGGAAATATGGAGACGACCGTGTGGCGCAAATCGGCACGTTTGGCACAATGCTCGCGCGTGGCGTAGTGCGAGACGTGGCGCGCGCGCTTGGTTATCCTTACGGTCTCGGCGACCGCGTGGCGCGCGAAATTCCAATGGGTTCACAAGGATTTCCAATGACGCTTGAACGCGCACTGGAAGAAAATCCAGAACTTGCAAAAATGTACAAAAAAGACCGAGAAGTTAAGGAAGTAATCGACCTCGGTAAAAAAATAGAAGGCTGTGCACGCCATGTCGGAGTACATGCGGCTGGTGTCGTCATTGCGCCTCAACCACTCGTGAATTACACATCGCTTCAGCCTGACCCAAAAGGAGGAAAAATTATTACACAATACGACATGTATTCAGTCGGCGAAGACGGAGTCGGACTTACAAAACTAGACTTCCTCGGAATTCGCAATCTCACAATTCTCGCAAATGCAGTGTCTCTAATAAAAAAATTATATGACGTAGACGTCGATATTGAAAACATTCCGCTAGATGACATGAAGACATACGCCATGCTTGCGAGCGGACAGACCGAAGGGACTTTCCAGCTCAACGGTCCAGGCATGACAAAATGGCTCGTTGAACTAAGACCGTCCGCAATCCACGACATTAACGCGATGGTGGCGCTGTATCGCCCAGGCCCGATGCAATTTATTCCAGATTATATTAAAAGGAAACATGACCCGAGCCTCATCTCGTATCTTGATCCTGCAATGGAGCCGATTCTAAAACAAACATACGGTATTCTTGTGTACCAAGACGACCTGCTTATTATGGCAAATCAATTCGCAGGATATTCATGGGGCGAGGTAGATAAATTCCGAAAAGCTGTGGGTAAAAAGATTCCGGAAGAAATGGCGAAACAGAAAGAAAAATTTATTACAGGCTGTGTTGAATATTCAAAATGGCCACGTGCAAAAGCAGAAAAAGTGTGGGCATGGATAGAACCATTCGCGGCGTACGGTTTCAACAAAGCTCACTCGGCTAGCTATGGACGCGTCGCGTATCAAACCTCCTACCTGAAAGCAAATTTTCCAGCCACATACATGTCTGCTGTTTTGACTGCAGAGTCTGGCGACGTGGATACTGTAGCAATTATGATAGGCGAATGTAAGCGAATGGAAATTCCAATCCTACCGCCAGACATAAACGAAAGTTTCGGAGTGTTTACTGTAATACTAGGGTCTGCCACATCTACTACCCAAGTAGATGTGGCAGACCAAAAATCAGAACCAACTCCTGACTCAATTCGCTTCGGTCTCTACTCAATAAAAAACTTCGGCGTCGGTATAGCCGACACAATTATCTCCGAGCGCAAAAAGGGTGGCGCTTTCATTTCCCTTTCCGATTTCTTACGCAGAATAAAAGAGCAGGCGTTAAACAAAAAATCACTCGAAGCTCTTGTGCAATGCGGTGCATTGGATAAACTAGGCGACCGTGGCGCAATGCTCGCCAACACAGAACGCCTGCTAGATTATCACCGCCACGCACACGATGATTCTCCACAAGACTCACTCTTCGCATCAATCGGCGGAGAGCCTGACGATATTATTCTCACACCTGCACCGCCAGCGACAATGAGCGCATGTTTGGCATGGGAAAAAGAATTGCTTGGATTATTCGTTTCTGGTCACCCACTTGATCGAATCCGCGAAGCGTTAAACAAACGTCCAATGAACATTGCTCAAATTACGGAACGACTAAAGCCGGGCATGCCCGTTATCACAGGCGGAATTATAGAAAAAATTCGCATTATACTTACAAAAAACGGCGACCAAATGTGTTTCCTAACCCTCGCCGATTATGACGGAAGTATTGAGGCGGTACTATTTCCAAAAACTTATGCAGAAGTAAAACAATTCGTAATCCAAGATGCCTGCATAGCAATAAAGGGGCGCCTCACCTCTCGCAACAACGAATTCTCCATAGCCACCGAAGCCGTAAAAGCGCTGTAGTAAACATCGTCAAAAAAACGTAACTAAACACCTGCCAACTTTATAACAACATAGAGCGTGCAAATTCCTGCAACGGTCATAAATGTAGTCCAGCGCACTGGGTGGGCGTGATAACTTTCGGGGATTAGGTCGCTTGCGCCGATGTATAAAAAGAAGCCTGAAAAAAGTGCTAGCAACAGCCCTAACTGTTCTGCAGGCAAAACAAAAAATAGCGTTGAGAGCACGCCTGCGACTGGAGCCATTGCGTCCAACAATAACCACCTAAAAGCCTTCACTCGTGTGCCGTTATTTTTGAGCACAAAACTAACAGTATTTATTCCGTCTGAAAAATCGTGTGTAAGAACAGCTGCTGCAACAACCGCGCCGACAGTGCTGGAAACTTGAAATGCCAGGCCTATACCGACACCGTCTAAAAAACTATGAAACGAGAGGCTGCCAGCGCCTACATTTCCGCGTCGTGCGTGGTGATGTTCGTCGCCATGTTCATCTTCAGAATCTACATGTGAGTGCATTAGTACGAAACGGTCTAGTACGAGATATGATGTAAATCCAATTAAAACAACGCTCATTATAGTAGCGGACGAATACGCACCGCCTGCCAATTCCAGCGCTTCTGGCAACATATCAAAAAAGGCGACGGCGAGAATTGCTCCAGCACTAAAACCAAGAACCAAATGCAAGCGGTCTTTAAGGTAAAGCGCGAACATACCACCTATAAGCGTGGATAGAAATGCTACTATTGTGATTATAATTATCATATATTACTTTTCTTGCAGTCTAATAATACCACCCAAACGACTGCGGACATCATAATCGCATAATACGCCACATGCTGGTATTATGTTTTAATGGGGTCGAGACTTTTTCAATATTACATTATATCTTCGTTTTTGCTACTGCTAACTTTTTCCGCCTCAACCGTTTCCGCGCAAACACTTTCGGCCGCCGAGCGTGCACAACTTGAAGCTCAACTTGTGCAGGTACAAGCCGAGCAAGCGCAGGCACAGAGCGCACTTACAACTGCGAGCGCAAAATCCTCCTCGCTACAAAATGACATCAACTTACTTGCTGCAAAAATAAAGGCGGAACAACTCGACATTCAGGCGAAGGCGCTTTTAATACGAACACTCGGAGATAATATCAGTGGCAAAAAGCGCGAGATAAAAACTCTTGACTCTCGGATAAGTAAAAATAAACAGGCAGTTGCAGAGATGTTTCGACGCATACAGCAAACTGAACAGACGTCGATTGTGGAGTTTATACTTGCCAACAAATCACTGTCGGAATTTTTTAACACAATCTTCGCATTGGAAACAATGCAGCAAAATCTCGATGAGCTTTCGGCGCAACTATCTGTAGACGAAGCAGCAACAACCGTAGCAAAAGATGCACTTGTCGTAAGACAAAACTCAGCAAAAGATGCGCAATATGCAATACAACAAGAACAAAAGACTGTACAAGACAACCAAGCAAAACAAAAACAGCTTCTATCTATAAGTAAGGGCAACGAAAAAGCATACTCTACGCTCGTAGCAAAAAAGAAAAAAGAGGCAGACGCAATCAAAGCGCGACTCTTTGCACTTGCGGGCGGATCCAATCCAATTCCATTTGGACAGGCTTATCAATACGCGCTTTCAGCACAGGAAAAGACAGGGCTCGATCCAGCTTTTCTTTTGGCAGTCATGACGCAGGAATCTAATCTGGGTCAAAATGTCGGCACATGTTATCTCTCTAACACAGCGACTGGCGCCGGCATGAGTGTTAAATCCGGAAGAGCATTTACTAACGTAATGAATCCGACTCGCGACGTTCCGCCGTTCTTGAAAATCACGTCTGCACTTGGTTTGGATTCGCTTCGCACGTACGTGTCGTGTCCGCAATCAGTAGGCTGGGGTGGCGCCATGGGCCCAGCGCAATTTATTGCTTCAACGTGGGTATTATTTAGCGACCGTATAATGTCTGCACTCGGTCTTGGAGGTACGGCAAACCCTTGGGACCCACAACATGCATTCATGGCGTCCGCATTATATTTAACCGATCTCGGCGCTGCAAAAGGCGGATACACAGCGCAAAGCAACGCAGCATGCCGATATTATTCCGGCAGTTCATGCAGTAAATCAAAACTCATTGCAAGCTACGGCACCAGCGTAATGTCCTTAGCTTCCACAATACAAACCACAGAGATAGATAAGTTATAGGTTTGTGGTTTGTGGTTTGTGGTTTGTGGTTTGTGGTTTGTGTTGTTCCCTCGCCACCTTATTGGCGTGAGGTGCGTCTCCCTTATTCACTTTTTTATATGCATCAAACCCTCAAAAAATATTTCGGTTACGATACATTCCGACCTCTACAACAAGAAATTGTAGAACGCATTGTCTCCGGAAAAGATTGCGTCGTCCTGATGCCGACAGGCGGAGGAAAATCTCTTTGCTTCCAACTTTCCGCCCTCTTGCGAGACGGCACAGCAATCGTTATATCTCCGCTCATTTCTCTCATGAAAGACCAAGTGGACGCGCTACGCGAAAACGGCATCAGCGCCGAGATGATAAACAGCACGCGGACTCAGGAGGAAATCGCCGTCACAATGCACTCCGCCAAAACTGGCGAGATAAAAATTCTATACATGGCGCCAGAACGGCTAGGCGTGCCGGGTTTTGAAACATTTTTGCATAAGCTAAACATAAGCTTAATCGCCATTGATGAAGCACATTGTATATCCGAATGGGGACACGATTTCCGGCCCGACTACAGAAACCTGACCACACTGCGTAAAAAGTTTGCAAACATTCCAATCATAGCGCTCACCGCAACAGCGACAGAAGAAGTGCGCGCGGACATTATCAAACAACTTGACCTAGCAAATCCGCCGGTATTTATATCCAGCTTCAATCGTACAAATCTGAGTTACGAAGTCCTACCAAAAAAAGATTCCCTGAAAACAATCCTCGCGCTCCTGCAAGATTATCGTAACGAAAGCGTAATCATTTATTGTTTTTCGCGCAAAGATACTGAAAAATTAGTTGATGATTTAAACAACAAAGGCTTAAACGCCGGCGCCTACCATGCCGGTCTTAATGCAAAAAAGCGAGCAGACAATCAGGACAAATTTATCCGGGACGAAATACATATCATGGTCGCCACCATAGCTTTCGGTATGGGAATTGATAAGCCGGACGTGCGCCTCGTCATTCATCACAGCATGCCGAAATCGGTTGAGGGTTATTACCAAGAAACAGGCAGAGCAGGCCGTGACGGACTTCCAGCCCGTTGCGTACTATTTTTCTCCTATGCCGACAAATTCAAACATGACTTTTTTATACAAAAAATTTCCGACGAAAGCGAGCAAAATAATTCACGAAATAAACT
>Ga0265593_1000065_pt1 | contig 80314 bp, 90 predicted proteins | sample saktaG_8_FD_190136 | JGI IMG/M metagenome (GOLD analysis project Ga0265593, IMG submission 190136) | Saline water microbial communities from Sakinaw Lake, British Columbia, Canada - sak_2011_5_24_36m | ecosystem: Environmental > Aquatic > Non-marine Saline and Alkaline > Saline ... | reverse complement strand
CAAAAATAATTCCTGTCATAAAAATAGCTATAAATATAGACAAGTGACAATCAGCCATTCTAAATATCACATGTCCACCAAGAGAAATAGGAAGTAATGCAATATTAATAATAAATAAAAATACAAGGTAAGCTCGCCCGAGTTTTAACCTAAAGCCTAGCTTATCTCCATCAAGGTGTATTCCTTCAATATGTAGTTGATTGGCACTTAATAATTCTTGTAATTTTACTGGTTGGTTTGAGATAATGTAGATATAAGATATGATAATTCTTTTAATATTTGCGATCATTATTTTGCCTTTTTATTTGTATTTTATTTTACTTGTTTGATGTTTTCTTCTATTTTTCATTGTCTGATTTGTCTTCTTTTTTGACAAGTCCTGATTCAACCAAAAATGGACTATACACGAAATCTTGCTTTTTGATTCTATCATATTTGGCATAACTTAGATATAAAATATCCTTAGCTCTAGTAACTGCAACATAGAAAAGTCGTCTCTCTTCTTCTAAACTTCCGCCTTTACTCATTAAAGTACGATTAGGAAATCTTCCATCCATCAAATCTATTACATATACCTCTTTGAATTCCAAACCTTTACTGGCATGAATAGATAAAAGATTTACGCCCTCACCTTCACTAAGTTCACCACCACCAAGAACCATTGCATTTATAAAATTCTTAATATTTGTATGTTTGTGTGATAATTGTTTTAGTGTTTCAACTTTTCTGTTCGCCTTAAAGATTGCGGTTGTTTTTATTCCCTCATGAATAGTTCCATCTTTTTGTTTGGCTCTTTGGGTAGCCAAGCTATCAATAGCGCTCACAAACAACTTACTTTTTTTAACATGATCGATTAAATTTGCTGGATTACTCATTCTCTTTAATTCTTTAAAAAGATTATAAAATTGATACAAAAACTCTCCACTTTCTATTGTTAATTTTGGATGCTTCAAGAATTGATTTCCCAAAAAACTTTCACTAAATCCGGAATTTTTAAATTTTGCTAAACTTCCCATTTCAACAAAATCATCGAAAAGTCCTAGTTGAATATTTGTCGTTTTAGTGCTTCGATAAGGTGTTTTTTCATCATTTGGATGTGTTAATCCTTTGTATAAATCGCCATCACCAAGCAAAATTAAAGCATCAAAAATATCTTTTGCAACACTTTTCCCAATATTTTTTCCATATTCTACAACATGAATGAATGCCATCATATCATTTGGATTTGTAAGTAATATCAGCATATCAAGAACAAGTTTAATCTCTTTACTATCAAAAAAACTATGTCCACCTTTTCTTTTTGATTTAATTCCAAGATCTCGAAGGTTTGCTTCAATTCCATCTGCACTAGAATTATTTCTATAAATGACTGCTATATCACTATGAGGCGTTGATGATTTTTGGATATTTTCCGCAATATATTCATACTGTCCATAGAGTTCATCAAATTGCAAAAGCATTGGATGATGCATTATATTTGTTCGTACAACTTCAAGTTTTTTATCATAAATTCTTTCATTAAAATTTATTACTTTATTTGCAAGATCAAGTATAGGTTTAGTGGAACGATAATTTTTTGTTAATGTATGAATTTCACTCCCCAAGTATCTGTCGTGAAATGATGAAATAATACCAATATCACTTCCATTAAAAGCATAAATCGATTGATCGTAATCTCCAACACAAAATAGATTCTTTGACTTAAATCCATCCAACAGTTTACCTTGCAAAGGATTTGTGTCTTGATATTCATCGACCAAAATTTCATAAAAATTAAAATTGTTTGTTTTTTGAATTTCTAGCATATTCAAAAGAAGATCGTCAAAATTTACATACCCGTGTTCTTCTTTTAGTTTATCAAATTCATCAAATAAATCTTGATAAATTACTGCGTATGATCTATGAGCAATATTTTTATTAGCAATCCATGTTTCAAAATCTTCACCATCAGAGCTATTTAAAAAAAGTGAATATATATCATAAAGATAATTACTGTCATAAGGCGTAGTCTCACCATTATTTGAAAAAATTCGTTTTTCATAAAGTGATTTAAAAAGTGTCTTTAGCTCATTTGGTCTTTTTAGAGCAACTTGCATTCCTAATGATTTCATAAGTTTGTAGCTCACGCTATGAAATGTTCCAGAAACTATTTGGGAAGCTATTTCATCGCCAAAAAGATTTGCAACACGGCTAATCATTTCCGAAGATGCTTTATTGGTAAAAGTTAAAAGTAATATTTGATTAGGTGGTATATTGTTTTGCAAAAGATGTGCTATTCTACCAACAATAGTTGATGTTTTACCAGTGCCTGCGCTTGCAATTGTTAGATTTTTAGAGGCTTTTGATGTTGCTGAATTGTATTGTTCTTGATTTAAATTTTTTAAAGGCATTTGTTAATTTTAACTAAATCTTATATCGTTTCAAATAAAAAAGCGTTATAATCCTACAATATATTTAGAAAATTAATTTAAGGAAGCTTTGATGTTATTTTTAAAATTCTTGTTTGCATTCATTGTTGGTACTCAATTTACTTTATATGCACAAACTATAGATTTTAATCAGATCGTAAAAGAGAATGAAACACATAAGAGACCTATGATGGTGTTTTTTCATACTGATCATTGTCCTTACTGCAAAAAAATGATCACGGAAGAATTTGATAATCCAAATATTAAGAAATTTATAGATAAAGAGTTTTATTTTATAGATATCAACGTGGACTCAAAAACGAAAATTATTTATAAAGATTTTAAGGGTACGGCTGATCAATTTGGAGATTTATTAGAAGTTAGATTTTATCCGACAATAATGTTTATGGATAATAATGTAATAGTTTCAAACATCAAGGGTTACAGAAACCCTACTAAGTTTAATGTAATCATGAAATATATTGCAACAAAATCTTTTGAGTCTATGGATTTGGAAACTTTCATCAATGAATTAGAAATGAAAGATTAAATGACAAATTAAATTTTAATTAGAACCTGCTTTCATATATTCAACAAATTCTTGTTCGTTCATCGTTTCGGGAATATGCCATTTTCTTCTAGCCTCAAACCAAGACTCATCTTTTGTTGGCTCATATCCATTTCTTATATAATATTTTGCAGTTGCTTTATTTGCAACAAATGCATACAAAAATGAAGCAACATGTAAACTCACGATATCAAGTCCAATTAAAATAAAGCCATGCCAATACATCTTTCTAGCAAGTAGCGTAAATCCTCCAAAAATAAAAACGGTCCATGAAAATCCAACTTTTATTTCTACAACTTTATTATCAGCACTACTTTTTAGGATCATCTAATTTTCTTCCTTGAAACTAACTTATTATCTTATTGACGCTTTTGGCAAAAAGAATTATGTTTAGAATTTTACAAAAGTTAGAGTGTCATTTGAGTGTCAAAATAATATTCTTTATAAAAAATATTATTTTGAATCTAGTTGGTAAGGGAGGGATTGTGATATCTCATTAAATCTCAAGACAATCTTTCCCCTGTGATCTATCATGAAATTTTTTGCATCTTCAAGTTTTTCAAATGGAATAAGTTCATTCCCCATTGGTCCATATACATCACTTCTTATCACATAAAAGGCTTTAAAGCCGTCAATTGCATTTTGAGTATAGTAATCTGTAACCTCAAATTTAGTAACCCTATTCTTTTCAGTTCCCTTGTATTTTCCCCACTTAAGTGGATTAAAATAGAATTTAATCAAATCTTTAACACCATCAAATGCAAAGTATGTATTTCCATAATGAAGTTTTGCAACCCATTTTGGATATTTATGGGAAAACATTCCGCATACTGGGCATTTATCATCTTCATGGACTGTAATTGTATTTTGATTTTGAGTTATACCAAGTTTCTTTACATCCCAGAGATATATACCAAGTGCGTGTAAATATTCTTCAGGAAGATTTCCGCAATATTTTGATTCTACCAAAGATCCCTTTAGTTCATTTAGTTCAAGATAATTTTCCAAATCAATATATCTTTTCTTGCATCTTTGTGTAAAAATTTTCTCTCCCATCAAATAAAGTTTTTTAACTTTAATATTGTGAATCCACTTCTTTTGTTTTAAAAATTCACTCTCTGTATACTTCATATTTTGCAAGTTAATTGATACAAACTTTTGAGATATATCATCATATTTTTTAGCACTATTTTTCAATATGCCATATTCGTTAATATCTGAATAAAGTCCAAAAAATGAAGAGTATTGACGAACTGTGCCATTTTTTAATTTTGCAAAATAATTTGTTTGATAATGTTCTTGAAGATTTTCACCCGTTACTGGGCACCAATACTTTGAGTTTCCAGATTGTAAAAGAGGTAGTTTTGATGAGCTAATATCTGCAAAAGCTATAACCGATAAAACTATTATCCAGAAATACGTTTGCATGATATTCGCTTGCTTATTTTTTAGTTACTAGATAAATAGCTATTACTTGAAGTTTTTTATCATCCATATCGCCACAAATCTTCGATTCAATTAAAAATGCTTTTGCATCTGCAATAGATTTAAATTTAGCATCTGTTTTTTTACACATTTTTTCATACATCATTGCACCATTTTTACTTGCATTAGCTTGTCTTTCTTTTGTGGCAGCCATATCTTTTGCTTGAGTAGATTTAACCATAGAGTAAATAGCTTCAAAATCTTTAACATCTCCACCATTTTGTGCAGCAAATTTTTTAGCACCATCTAAAGTACCAAAACCATAAATACTTATAGCACTCATAGTTGCTGGTTTATTACTTCCCACAACATAACTAGCCTTTTTTGCATCAATCATTTTCATAGTTAAATTATCAACCACTCTGATGTTAGTCATTTTTTTATTATTAACTATTTCATCTTCAACCAAGCATATTAAAGAACAATATTGTGATTCATTGCCACTTGAAGTAGCAGCAAAATTTGTTTTGTGAAAATGATGAAGAGTCATTCCGCATACTGGACAAAAATCTTTGTTTTTACCTTTTTGTACATTTACTGCATCTGCTTTTTGAACTGATCTGAAGTCGGCTTGATTGTTTTGATGATCACCCATACTAAAAAGTAAGGTTGATATAAGTGCTGTAAAAAATGTTATTTTTACAAAATTTGAAAGTGCTTTCATTAAATGCTCCTTGTTTTTAAAATTTTAATTAAAGCGTAGCTTCTCATAAAATAAGAGCTAGAGCAAAATCATAAGATTTTACTTTAGCTACAAAGGCATTTTAACGAATAAGTGTTAATTGATTGTTAAATAATATTTAAATTATAAAACAATTCCTGGGTTACCTTTAACACCAATCATGTCAGGAACATCAACTTTAAGATTTTGTTTATTGAAGTGTTTCATCTCTTTCATGTATGTCTCAACAGTTTCCCATACAGGTTCTCCTGGAGATTTTGCACCAACAGTTGACCAACCAGCTACTTTATACATTTTATTCGCTTCAAGTGGTTTACCATTTGATAATCTAATATTAGTAATTCTTTCTCCAATTGGTTTTCTTGGATCAATAGTATAAGAGATACCACCCGTTCTAACCATATCTCCACCTGATTGCAAGAATGGATCTGGATTAAATAAGTTATCTGCAACATCTTCAAGAGTTAGTTTAATATCAGCACCACTAAAGTCTCTTGCATAAGTTTCAGCATAAGTCATTGCAGTTTGAGTTGATAAATCATCAAATGTAATTGCTTGACCTGGCATCATTGTAGTTCCCCATCTAAATCCTGGACTCAATGATATATCAGCACCTTTTACAGCTCTTAATGCATCACAAATAATTTGATCCCATGAACCATTAAAGTTTCCTCTTCTAAAAAGAGTTTCATCAGTTGTAGCGATAACTCTATTAAGGTCTTTTAGGAATGGTTTTCTAGTATCTTCAATAAATGCTTTCATCTCTTTATTTTCAGGAACTAAATCTGAGAATATTGGAAGAAGTGTAAATTTAAAGTCTTTGATTTTTCCTTTTTGAATGTCAAGATCAAGAACGTTTAAGAATTTACCGTTTGATCCAGCGTTACAAACATAAGAAACCCCACCTTTATTTTTAACAGGAACAGCTTCTGGTACACCATCATGAGTATGTCCACCCATAATAAAGTCGATTCCAGTACAAACTTCAGCCATTTTTTTATCAACATCAAAACCATTGTGAGAAAGTACGATTACTGCATCTGGTTTTTCTGTTTTTCTGATATGGTCAACCATTTTTTGCATCTCATTTTCTTTGATACCAAAACTCCAATCAGGAATAAATCTTTGTGGATTAGCAATAGTTGTATAAGGGAATGCTTGTCCGATAATAGCAACTCTAGCTTTTCCTAAAGTTTTAATAGTATATGGCTTAAATAAGTGTCCAGAACTTTCATCATAAACAGGGCTTCCGTTCATAATAGCATCTTCTTTTACAAAAATATTTTGAGCTAAAAATTCAGCTTTAAGTTCTTTAACATTTGCAAGAACTTCTTCTGCTGTATAAGTAAATTCCCAGTGACCAACTGCAACATCAACACCAAGCTTATTCATAGCTTGAACCATGTCTTTACCTCTAGTTTGAAGTGATGTCCAGCTTCCTTGCCAAGTATCTCCACCATCAAGAAGAAGAGTTTTTTCAGCGCCAAAGTTATTTCTTAGGTGATCTACAACAGTTTTAATTTGCGCAAATCCTCCAACTTTACCCATATGTTTAGCATGTTTTTCAAAGTTTACACAACTAAAGGCATATTCAAGTCTTTTATTTCCTTTAATCCCGTAATGATTTAAAAGTTTTTCACCAACGATGTGTGGAACTTTTCCATAATTAGTATGAAAACCAAGATTTACATCTGGCTCCCTAAAGTAAACAGGTAATAATTGTGCGTGTGAATCAGTCATATGCATAAGTCTTACATTTCCAAAACTATCAAGTTTATAATAGTCTTCTGGTTTTTTACTTACGGTATTAGCAAGTCTTGTGTGAGAATTTGCAAATACAGGTGCTGCACTTAGCATAGCAGTCATATATACAAATTCTCTTCTAGTTAATTTACTCATTTTTTTTCCTTTATTTGAAATTCGATTATTATAATATTATTTAAATAATTTTAACAATAAAAAAAGCCAAGTTAGACTTGGCTTTTTAAAATATGTTTCAATATTAATTAATATTGGTATTCATCACCTGGAACAGCTAGTTTCCATTCTGTAGAAGATTCATGATCTGTAATTAATGCAGTTACTGCAAACTTACAAGCTCTTTCAGCAGCATCATTAATACTTAATGTATTATTTGTTGCTTTTCCTTCTTTATCAACAAGGATTACATCTCTTGCTTTTGCACCAGTTAAAGCGCCTTCTGCACTCCAATTGATAGCTTTTTGTGTTTCATCGATATAAACCGTAGCTGGCATACCAAATCTCATAAATTCTACTCCATGTTTTACAGCGATTGGATTAAACTTTTTTGCTATATCAAGAACAGCTTGAGCTGAGCTATTTTTTGGATTACAAACTTTTGTAACATCCAAAGCATAAGCATCGCTAGCTTTAACTGCTGGTGTAGAAGGTCCTGCTGTACAACCTGTTAGGATTAATCCTAAACCAAGTGACAATGCCAATGTATATATATTTTTCATTTTATCCCCCTACTTTCTTAGATCTGGACCGTCAATCTTCATTCCATTTGACATATATGCCATGAAATAAAGTAACTCTTTCATCTCTTTACTCTCATCTTTTGGTGGTTTTTGACCTTGATCAGTAATACAACCACTCATTCTTTTTTCTAATGTTCCAAGATCTTGCCAAACAAGTCTATAAACAGGGAAATGTGTAGTTGAACCTAAAAGTGGAGACATATATTCATTTCTTACTCTTTGTCCAGCACCTTGTACGTGACATGAAGCACATGAAATGTTAATATAACCTCTTTGAGAATAGTAATATTTTTTACCTCTTTCGTAAGCATCTTGAGCTTCTTTAGATGTAATTTTAATATCTATTTCTTTTCCAGCTTCAGCAGTTTTGAAAGCTATATAAGCTTCAATTTTAGCCATATCACCATCTTTAGTATTCAATTCTTTTTCACCATTAGCTCTTACACAATCATTAATAGCTGACGTTAATGTTATTACTTCTTTTTTAGTTTCATTGAAAACTGGATATTGATGACCGATTACTGGATCAGGGAAACAGCTAGCGATTGATTTACCATTTTTGAATGCTTTGTTGTAAAGTTTTTCACCTTTTTCAATTGATTCTTCGTATGGTAAGATTCCATCTTTAAATTCTGTATATTGTGCTCTAGACTTTTTGTTAAAAGAGTAAGAACCTAATCCAAAACTTTGATGTTTAACACCGCTATCAAATACATTTTTTATCTCATCTTCAGTTGAATATGGAAAAAATTTATCTTTATTTTTAGTTACATCTTCAAATTTATCTTCGAAATATTTAACAAGAGCTTTTCTATCTTTTTCTGCTTGTTCATTAAAAGAACCAGCACTAAGTGTGCTAATTGCTAATCCTAAAATTACAGAAGATTTTGCGATTTTTAACAACATATCATCTCCTTTTTTATTTATATCTAATGCGAACAGCTAAAATTATTTAACTGCTACTGTTTCTTGGTCTTTATTTCCAAGTAAATCCACGCTATTAATAACAACAACGTCACCTGCAGCACCTGCAAAGTTAAATTTAATAAATGGATCTTTTGATACGAATTGACTTACTGACATTTCGAATACAACTTCGCTACCTACTGTTGCTTTAATGTGAGTTAAAAAGTTAGTTGGAACTTTTTTTCTCTCAGCTTCTTGATAACTTAACATTTCATGTTTTAACATACCTTTAACTTCAACAACACCATTTGCAACTTTTGCTTTTAATTTCATATTACTCATTATTATTCCTTTTATATTTTTTTATTTCTTTTTTACTATTCTCAGTGAGGGGTTATATCAACCTCCACATCCACCGATAGTAACTTTAATAACTTTACTTACAGAATGTAATTTTCCATCAACATCAGCTACAACAGTAACTGTTCCAGTTTTTTGCATTTTAATTCTTAATGCATAATCTGCAACACTTTTTGCACCCATTGTGAATACTGCAACAGTAGCTTCAGGGTTTGCATCTTGGAAGATTGCAATTGTTTTTGCTTTTAAGTTTGTATCAAAACTAATTGGTATAACAGCACCATTTTCAGCGATATCTGGGGCACTTAAATTAATTCCACCAACTGTAGTTGCTGTTGTTCCGAACATTGCTTTCATTGCTTCATCAACTTTTGTTGCTGACCATACTTTTGGTTTACTAGCTCTAAAATCTTCTGCACTTAAAGATGCTGGTATCATTGATACTGCAGCTACACCTAAACTTAATCCTAAAAAATTTCTTCTATTCATTCTATTCTCCTTAAATTTGTTTTATTCTATTGTTTTTAAGAAAGCCACTACAGCTTTAATTTCATCATTAGTTAACCAACCACCTTTACCAAATGCTGGCATTGCAGTTATTTTACTTCTTGTTGTAGATGGATCATAAATTACATCATATAATGACTGATCATCCCAATATTTCAAACCAGTTAACTGTGGTCCAAAACTACCTGGTCCATCCAATGTTTTACCACTGATTGCATGGCATGCTATACAGTTACCTTGCGTATTAGTTTCAAATATTTTTTTACCTTTGTCAACTAATGCATCGGCAGAAACACTTGTAACTAACAAACCACTTACAGCTGTTGCTATTAGTAATTTTTTTGCTATTTTCATATCAACTCCTTCATTTATTTAGTAAATCTTTTTATACTAAGACGAGTAATTATAATCAAATTTATTCTCTAATGTCAAGTAAATCTACAAAAAAAATAATTTATTTTTATACTATAAGTTTATATTTTTTATATTATAAGTTTTACATCATAAATATTTCTCCAATGCCTACAAAATCAATATTATAAGATATCTTTATATTAAAATAATTGATACAAATTTACACAAAAAAATATATGTTTCTTTTAAAAATAGTGAATCTTCTTATATAATAATTTATTATATTAAGTAATTTATTAGAAAAACTGTACGTATTGATATTTTTTGAAATAAAAAAAGCCCACTTTTTTATAAAGTGGGCTTTTATAAATTGAAATCTAAGATAGTTTTAAATTATTTGCTTGATTCCAACATATAGCCAACAATCTTTTTAAAATCATCATCACTCATGTCCTGTCCACCTTTTGGAGGCATTCCATTGATTCCCATGATTCCATTTTTGTAAACATTCTCAAGACCTTTAGCACTAACTTTAGCCCAAGCATCTTTGTCCCCAACAACTGGTGCGCCTATGGCTGCATTACCGTGACAAGAAGCACATTTTTCTTCATATGCCGCTTGCATTGGATGAGCTGCTTTATTTTCAGGCACAAACCAATCTCTTTTTGTATTAGGTGCCGGATGGAAATCATTTAGTTCATTTGCAATCTTAAGAACAGGAACTTTTCCTTTGATACAATTTTTCATACATTTTGTACCACCACCAAAGTTTTTAGGATCAGACATTAATTTAGTCATATTTTTAACACCTTGCTTAGGATCTTTTTTTGTATCCACATCTGGATAAAACCCATTTGCATTTGGCATTACAATTTTTTTGAATTTTTCTTTGTCTAGTACATATTCATCATCAAGTGTTTTTCCATCAATTGTAATACTATTTACAGATAATAAATAAGCAACAATCGCATAAGTTTCACTATTTGTTAAACTTTTTGGATGCGGGAATGGCATAGCATCTTGAATATACCAGAATAATGTACTTGCATATGGCCAGTAACTACCTATACTTTTTTGAGGTGGATCCATACTTGGATTTTCATCAGCTGGATTCATAAGTTGATTTTTTAAACTTCCAACAGTACCGCCAACTAAAGATGGATAACCTTTTCCACCACTTCCGAAGTCACCATGACACATAGCACACTGTGCATCATAAAGTTCATTTCCTAAAGCAACTGAACCCTCAGCTTTTTTTGGTTTTCCATCTTCACCTAAAACTGGCTCACCATGTTTCATGTCAAATTCAGGAAGACCAGTTCCATCAGGCATTACATCAATATTCCATGCAGTAATTTCTTTTTTAGTTGCTGCTCTACCATTGTTGTATTTTACTTGAACTGGATTTACATAATAAGATGTATATTTACCATCTTTAGTATTATATTTTATTCCACCATCAACTGCAGTTTTTGAAGAATCTGCAGCGATCGCTAAAGTTAGGCCTAAAGATAAAGATAGACCTAAACCAATCATTGAAGCCTTAAGCTTTGTGTTTTCTAATATGTACATTACTACACTCCCCTTTTTCATTTATTTGCCATGTAACTATTGCATTTCTATGATATACAGATTCAACACCAACTACTGAAGTTTCTTCATCAATAGTAGGTTGAACATTTCCTGTATCATCATGAGATCTACTTGCTAGAAGCATTGGCTTACCATCCCATTTTGTAATATAACTAAATCTTGTCCATGATTTTGGTAAAACAAGACCTTTTAGCTTAGCTTCAACCCAATTATTTCCACCATCAAATGTTATATCTACACCCTTGATAGTTCCTTGACCAGACCATGCAAGACCTTCGATTTCTACCATATCACCAACTTTAAGTTCTGTCCATGGTTTTTCAGGACATGGGCTAGTTACTACAGAGTTTACTTCATTTACCCAGAAATACTGAATAGCTTTTCCTGATTTTTGAAGCATAGTATATTTAGATGTTTCTTCTTTTGAATGCCATGGCTTATCAGAGAACTCTAATCTTTTTAACCATTTAGTATTAAGATTTCCTTCCCAACCTGGAACTAAAAGTCTAAGTGGGTAACCTTGCTCAGCTCTTAACGCTTCACCATTTTGTCCCCATACAAGCATTGCATCATCAAGTGCTTTTTCAACAGGAATAGTTCTAGGATTTCCTGCATTGTCACTTCCTTCGGCAAGCATCCATACAGCATCTTTTTCTAAACCAATATCATCTAAAACAGTTTTTAACATAACACCAGTCCACATTGCCGAAGACATCATACCTTTTAAGAATTGAAGATTATTAAATTGTGGTCCTCTCCAATCTGTTGATCCATTTGCTGGGCACTCAATAAAATAAATTCTACTTTCACTTGGGTATTTTTTTAAATCTTCAAGAGTTAATACAACTTCTCTTTTAACTTTTCCATGGATCATTAATCTAAATTCATTAGGATCAACATGTGCTGTTCCGCCATGATTTCTAGTAAAAAATAATCCATTAGGAGTAATGATACCTTCAGACTCATGAATTGGAGTCATTGATACAGATGCATAAAAATCTCCAGATGATAATAAATCTGTAGCTCTTCTTACATTGTTATGCTCGTATGGAGACGGCAATCCATATGGATTTTTAGTAACTAAATCACCTAATTTTGTTCCCCAAGGTGCTTCACCAATAATCGCTTGATCGTCTGCTTTAAGACTTACAGGCGATAGTACATTTGCCGCAGCAACTGCACCTACTGAATATACGGCTGTTTTTTTAAAAAATTCCCTTCTACTGCTTGGTAATTCAGTAGAAGCTACAAGATCTTTTTTAAAGATTTCGCTTATTTTCTTCATTGTTCCTCCTAAATTTTAGTAATTCATTCACCACTAATTCGGGAAATTATAGTCAAAAAAACTTTTACTTGTCAAGAAATTTATCTATAAATAACTATTATTGTTTCTATGCGAAACAACTACTAATAAATCATATAAGTTTAACTTTTTATTATTATAATTATGGCTACACAAAATACCGATAAAGTAGCATAAAATCATTATGATATAACAATTTATTAAAACATTTGAGTTATATTAAATAAAAGATTTAGTACAATTATTATATAAAAATTTGTGCTTTTAGAAACGATTATTAAGCATCTCATTAAGGAGAAAAATGAAAAAAATTACTGGTCAAGTGCTAAAACTATTCATTGCAAATAGTGAAACTAGGAATATGGATGAAGTAATGTCTTCTGAACTTATTTTGGGTGGAATAGTTGGAGATAAATATTTTGGACGTGAGGACAGAGAAATCTTACTAACAAGCTTATGTGGTTATGAATTAGCATTAGCCAACAATATATCAATGCCTTTTGGAACGCTTGGTGAAAATATTTTAATTGATATAGATTTAAAAAATTTGAAAATAGGTGACAAATTACAAATAGGTGAAACAATTATTGAAATTAGCATGCTTTGCCCTGTTTGCACACACCTTTCATCAATTAAAAAAGAACTTCCTAAGCTCATAAAAGACGATCGTGGAATTTTTGGGAAAGTTATACAAAGTGGAATTGTAAAAATAGGAGATAAAGTTTTATTTCAATAGCTCTTGTTAATTCTAAAAAAATTTAAATTTTCTTCTTATTCTTTACTGATGAAAAAAGAGCCATATCACTCAATTTGAGTGGAATATGATTTGTATCCAATGATCTTTCCAGCTCCGCTTTAATGTTTCTAGAATTTGACAAATACTGCTTTAATAGTCCGCCAGATAATGTTTTCTTAGCAGAGCTCATAAGCTTTAATGGGTCCATTGCTCTTGTATTTTTATACATTCCAAAATGCAAATGTGGTCCGCTACTAACTCCACTATTTCCAACAAATCCTATGATATCCCCTTGTTTTACTGTTGAACCATTTCTAAATTTCTTATTAAATTTAGAAAGATGTCCATACAATGATTTAAAACCACCGTCATGACTTATGATCACGGTATTTCCATATCCACCTTTTGTTCCAAAATAAGATATTCGTCCATCTCCAGTTGCAGATATTTTTGTTCCAATTGAAGCCGCCAAATCAACTCCAAGATGAGCCCTATAGTATTTTAATACTGGATGAAATCTTTTGTAAGTAAACTCGCTGGATATTTTTTTGAAAGCAACTGGTATTTTAAATAGTACGCTAGTAAAACTATTTCCTTTTTCATCATAATAAAGATTATCGTAAGGATTTTGAAAAATATATTTTTCATCTTGATGTTGTGGTCTAACAAATGCACCAAGAATAACGGGGCTTCCGTAATATTTTCCCATTCTTATTTTTTGTTCATATTTTATTGCAACAACATCTCCAGTGTGAACTTTTTTAAAATTAACAGATTTTTGGAAAGCTTTTATAAATTCACTTGCTAATTGTTTGTTTTTTGTTAGATTTACGATATCTTGATAAGGTGACTCTACTAGTTTGAAAGTTAGCAGATCGGTTTTAGTTTCAAATATTACAGGAATAATATCAAGCACATATTTCCCGTTAATTTGATGAATGTGAATTTGCATCTCTTCGCTTATTGGAATCAAAGCATGTAAAACTAAGCCATTATTTGCTTGCACAAGTCTATATTCTACATCAGCTTCAATTTCAGTACATAGCTCTTTATCTGTTTTTGAAAGATTAAAGTAAACATCTTTATCTATATGATGTCGTATTAAAAATGTAATAAGCGTATCACCTTTTTTCCAAAGTAAATCTTGATTGGTAGTTGCAAAAGTGATGCTGAACAAGCAGCTGATTATTATTAAAATTCTAAACATAAGTCTCTTTTTGTAGCAATATTATATTTATGATTATACAATTAGCTTCTTAAAGTTATAGAAGTATGCGTCATAAGAAGCTAATTGTGGTTTCAGTTTTACACAAAAAGAACTCACAAATTATATTAAAATTCGCGACACAATGATTCTTAAAATATCATAATTAGATGTTTAAAGTAAGTGCTATCTCATCACAAATTGGGAAATGTTTGCATTTAATACAATCTAGCCATATTTTTGTTTCAGGAATAGATTCTTTAGCAATAACAGAAAAACCAAATTTTTCAAATAACTGCTGACGGTATGTTAGAACTAAAATTGTTTTAAGTCCATAAAAAATAGCTTCATTTGTAGCTCTTTTAATTAATTCAGCCCCAATACCTTTATTTCTAGAATTACCTTTCACAATCAAACTTCTAATTTCACAAAGAGTAGTGGTATGAATATGCAAAGCAACAAAACCTACAATTTCATCATCTCGGTAAGCAACAGTATATGAACGGATTGTTGTCGCCATTTCCGCAGGAGTTCTTTCTAATATATTTCCATTCTGAACTTCTTGAATAACAAGATTCTGCATGTTTTCTATATCTTTAACCGTTGGCTTTACATATTTAATTTCTTTAGCACTCATCTATTATTTTCCGAAAAGATACTTCGATATTGTAGATTCAAGAACATCAATACCTTTGTTTTTAAGATTTGAAATAAAAATACCGTCTGGATATTTTAGTTTTAGTTTTTGCAATTCTGCTTGATTTAATTTGTCAGTTTTTGTAAAAACATCCAAAATTAATTGATCACCTTTTTTAATATACTTTAAAAAATCATCAACACTTTTATCAATTTCAAGATCATTGTGTCTTGAGTCAATTAAATGCACAAATATTTGTAGTGAAATTCTTCTTTCAAGGAATTCTGTCAAATTCCTATTCCAGTCTCTTTTTAGTGATTTGGATACTTTTGCATATCCAAAACCAGGCAAATCTACAAATCTTGCGAATCTATGTTCGTCTTCTTTATTTTCATCATCTTTAAATTTAATATCAAAAAAATTAATAAGCTGTGTTTTACCAGGTGTTGATGAAGACTTAGCAAGACTTTTTCTTTTTGTCAATGAATTCAAAAGAGAACTCTTCCCAACATTACTTCTGCCAATAAATGCTATTTCTGCCTTGTCCGGATTTGGACTTTCAGCTATATTTGATGCAGATACTGCAAATTGTGCATCTATTATTCTCATGTATTACTCTCTATTTTTAATTTAAATTGAACTGGCTTATTTTTCTCACCATCAATTTTTGTTGTTCCAACTTTTTCATCAAGATAAATTTTTTCACCTTTAATAATTTTTTGGCCCGCAACATCTTCCAGATAACCATTACCGACAATAATATAAACTTGTTCGTCAACATTATATGTAACCTCATCACCTCTACCCTTCATAATAGTTGTAGGTCTTTTGATAACCATATCAACTTTACCCACAGCATGATACTGCCTAACAAGTGTTTTACCAGTGCTTTCAATCAGCTTTGTATGCACGGTTAATTTGTCACAATGCAACTTATCAGCTCCTTTTATCATAACTACATGACCAGTAAAAATAATAATATTTTTTGATTTATCTGCTGAAAAATTATCTGCTTTTATATCAACATCAACTTCGTCAGCGCATAAAGAACCAATTAAAAATAAAAAAATAAAAAAATATTTCACCTATAAATCCTTTTCATTTAATACAAAATGAGCTTGTTGCCCACTTATCGCAAAATCGTTTTTGCTAATATAGAGTTTTTTTCCACTAAAAAGACTCTTTTGAAAATTAAAAACAAAATAATCATTATTTGAAACTATACCTGTTGTGTCATTATAATTTAACGATTCAGTTTTTAATTGCATATCTTCACCTCTTGTAAATACAATATTTTTCCTAAATTCATAAGCGTTATTTTCTCGCTTCATGTATTTGCCACTAATTGTATCAGTAGTATTTTTCGCTCCTCTTAATATAAGAACAGCATCTTTTAACTCATCTTTAGATTCATATTGAATCGCTTGTTTTGATTTTACAATTTTTTCCACTTGATGATTATTTAACTCATACATTGTTGAATTCATAAAAGAAACTTTTGGTAAGGCTTCTTTTGAATCATTCTTTGCAACATCTTTTACGACAATATCTGTCAAAAAGAATGAAACAATAATAATGGAAAGTAAAAATAATCTTAGAGCCATAGACTTTTTAACTCAATATCTTTTGCTCGCAACGCATACTCGATCATCTCTCGAGCTGCTCCGCTTCCGCCATTTTTAGTAGAAATATGATTCACAATCTTTTTAACTTCGTCCGTTGCATCATTTGGACAAAATGAGAGTTTGACCTGAGCTAACATTTTCATATCATTCAAATCATCTCCAATAGCTCCAACTTGAGACAAACTCAATCCTTCTTTTTCCAAAATCTCTGCTAGAACCACAGTTTTATCACTGACACCCTGATACACATATGTTACACCTAGTTCTTTGGCACGCTTATCTACAATAACACTTGAACGCCCAGTTATAAAAGCTGATTTAAATCCTAATTTTTTATTCCAAGCTTCTATTGCAGCACCATCTTTTACATCAAAAGATTTTGTTTCTACACCATTTGCATCATATGTTATTTTACCATCTGTTAAAGTTCCATCTATGTCAAAGATCAATAATTGAATCATAGAATACCTTTTGTACTTGGTATTCCCATTTTTGTATTTGTAGCCAATGCTCTTCTTAGTGCAACTGCAAATGCTTTAAAAGTAGCCTCAACAATGTGATGCTTATTGCTTCCTCTATCCGTTATAAGATGACAAGTTATACCGCTATTTAAAACAACGGCATGAAAAAATTCTTCAACTAGCTCAACATCAAAAGTTCCAACTTTACCGAAAATATCAGACTTATAAACCAAGTACGGTCTGTTTGAAAGATCAATCGCGCATGTAACACTAGCCTCATCCATAACTACCGTAGCATTGCCATATCTTTCTACTTCACAGATTGGGAAAACTTCTTTTCTTAAAGCTTGACCAATAACAATTCCACAATCTTCAGTAGTATGGTGATCATCAATATGAGTATCTCCAGTACATTCTATATTTAAATATATACCGCTATGTTTACTGAAAGCTTCAAGCATATGATTTAAAAAACCAACTCCAGTATTTATTATTCCTGACTCATTGTTTGTTATATCTAGTTGGCATTTAATTGATGTTTCTTTTGTTTCTCGTATTATTTCTGTCATCTTTTCTCCTTATATTTTTTAATTTTACTGTGCAATAACCATAGCATTTTCAAAATTATTTGATCGTTTAAAGTCATTAGCTTCAGCTTCACTTCTAAAACCGCTAATCATAACTCTATGGAAAACTTTGTCGCCAGAAAGTGTTTGCATGATTATAGCTTTATAGTGATTATCTAATCCGCTATTATTGAATTTATCTCTTGTTGTTTGAGCTCCACTAATATTTGTAAATGCTCCAATCTGAACTAAGTAAGCTCCAACGAAAACTTGCTCTTTCTTTTCAGTAGGTGTCATAGCAATCTTTGAATGAAACCCGACAACAGTTATAGAAACATTGGCGGTTCCTTTTCCAACCATTTCAATTTCATGTGCAGCACTATTTGATAAATCTATAATTCTACCTTCAACAAAAGGTCCTCGATCGTTGATTCTTACAATAGTAGACTTTCCATTATCCTTATTATATACTTTAACCATAGTATTCATAGGCAAGGTTTTAGAAGCTCCTGTCATCGCGTACATATCATACGTTTCACCATTTGATGTCTTTTTTTCATGAAAATCAGGACCATACCAAGATGCAACTCCATCAAATTCTTCTCCAATTGCTGCCATAGTTGGATAATATGTTTTTCCTAAAACCTCATATGCTCTCATTGTTGCGCTATGCATCGCTTTAGAATCTTTAACTTCTTGGTCTCCGATTCTTGTATATTGACCATTTGATTTATAACTTTTTGAACCAGAATAATATGAAGTTGAATATCTTTTTTGACACCCTGTAATCGCCAATAGCACACAAGATGCGATAAGTACTTTACTTAAGCTTGATAACAATTTTGTCTCCTGGTTTCACTTTGCTTGTTTTCATATTATTATCCTGCATAACTTTTTCCATTGTCATGCCATGTTCTTTTGCAACCCTATAAAGATTGTCATTTTTTTGTATTGTATAAAATTTAAGATAGTCAGATTCAATATTTTCAACATCATCTTTAATTGTTTTTACTTCTTTAACAATTGAAATATCTTTAATCTTATCAGAAGCATTGTTTTTTGCATTTCGTTTATTTTCATTGTACTGATTTAATTTTGCAGTAGGAATGTAAATTTGTGTACCACTTTCACTTGGTGATGTTTCTGAACCTTTTAAATGAGGATTTAACTGTTTAAGCTTTTCTGGTGTGACGCCAGCAAGATTAGCAATATTTTTCAACATCATCCCACTTCCAGCTTCAACTCGAACAAGTTGTGAAGAACTTCCTGCCACTCCAAAATTATTAAACTTATTCGCTGGGCCATTATTGTTCATCATAGCAAGAGAAATAATTTTTTTAATATAGTTTTTACTTTCTTTTGGAATATACGGCCCACTTGACCCTTTATAATCAGTCAAAAGATCATTTATTCCTGGTTTATAATTCCAAGTCTTAACATCTTGATAGATAGCATTAACATCTTTATAGCTTGCTCTTCCGCTACTATAATCTTTTAAAGTTTTTTTATATCTTTGTATTTTTGGATTATTATTGCAGTCATTTTGTCTACAATACATATCTATAGTAGCTCTTGTTAGACCCTCTGTTAGCCTTCCATCTCCACAATTGTACGAAAGTGCTGCTAAATACCATGAACCAAAAACACCATGTAGTTTGCTTAAATATTTGGCAGCCGCTTCGGTTGATTTAATAAAATCCATACGTTCATCTATATATTTATTTTTTTTAAGGCCCATTTCACTAGCTGTTCCTGGCATAAATTGCCAAAGCCCTAATGCCTTTCGATTTGACTGCGCTTCTAAGACAAAATTAGATTCTGCCATTGCCATATATAAAAAAACTGATGGCACATTATTCTTCTTGAGAATTCTTGATATTTCTGGAATATATTTTTCTCCACGACTCATATTGTTGACATAGTGTTTTTCATTTTTTTCAGAAAAGCTCTCATAGAAAGTCTGGAATTTATCATCTTTGATATATGAACTTTCTATATCCAAGTCTTTTAAAACCTCTAAATCATTTTTTAAAAAATCATTACTAGCCATTACTGCTGAAAGCTGGAAGTAACAAAATATTATAAAAATGAGTTTTTTCAAATCAATATCCCTAAGATAAGTATTTCTCTAGAACTTTTGGTATTTTAATAGTTCCATCACTTTGTTGATGATTTTCTAAAATCGCAACTAATGTACGGCCAACGGCAAGGCTTGATCCATTTAAAGTATGACAAAGTATATTTTTCTTGTCATCTTTATATCTTATCTTAGCCCTTCTAGCTTGGAAATCATTTGTATTACTAATAGAGCTTATTTCCCTATATTTTCCTTGTCCTGGAAGCCAAACTTCTAAATCAATAGTTACAGCAGCTCCAAACCCTAAATCACCAGTACAAAGCTGAACTTTTTGATGAGGAAGCTCTAAAGATGTCAATAAATCACTTGCGCAATCAACCATTTTCATAAAAATTTCATTAGATTGCTCTGGTGTAGTAATAGCAACAAGCTCAACTTTATCAAATTGATGTTGTCTTATCATGCCTCTAGTATCCCTTCCGGCACTTCCTGCTTCTTTTCTAAAACAAGGAGTGTAAGATGTTAAAAGCATAGGCAATTGAGAAGATTTTAAAATCTCATCATTAAATAGATTTGTAAGTTGAACTTCTGATGTAGGAATAAGATACAGATCCTCTCCTTCAATCTTAAATAAATCATCTTCAAATTTTGGAAGCTGCCCTGTACCCAAAAGCATATTTGAGTTTGCCATGAAAGGAACATACCATTCTTCAAAACCTCTTGCTCTGTTAAAATCCAAGAAATAATTAATTAAAGCTCGCTCAAGTCTAGCTCCAATTCCGCTTAAAGCACTAAATCTTGTTTTAGCCAACTTAACTCCTCTTGCAAAATCTATAATTCCAAGATTTTCTCCGATTTCCCAGTGTTCCTTTGGTTCAAAATCAAATGTTTTAGGTGTACCAATTTTTTCAAGAATAATATTTTCGTCTTCACTTGCTCCAATAGGGACATTTTCATTTGGAATATTAGGAATTGAAAGAAGAATATTGTCAAGCTCTTGTTCTAAAACTACAACATCATTTTCTAAAGCAGCTTTTTGCTCTTTTAAATTATCTATTTTATTTTTTAATTCTGTTGTGTCTTTGTTTTCTCTTTTGTAAGCACCGAATTCAGAAGATAAACTATTCTGAAGAGCTTGACAATTTTCCATCTCTTGTCTCTTTACTTTTGCATTTGCCAGTTTGATTTTTAAAGTTTCAAGCATAGCTCCATCAACTTTTTTTCGTTGAAGTAGCTCACTTACTTTATCAAAATTATTTTGTAAAAGTTTAATATCGATCATTAATTCAAGTCCATCTTTATAACTATATTTGCACCTTCTTCAACAACAGTGAAGTTGTGTTTTTGGCAAAAAGTTTCATTCATCTCTTCGCACATAGCGATAGCTTCTTGTAAAGCTTCGTCTTTTGATTCAAATTGTTGTTCAGCTTCTAAATCAGATCTTTTGAAACATCCACATTGTTTTTCCATTATTAAAGTTGTCATTTTAAGTATTCCTTATTTATTATTTTGCATATTTGCTTCTTTTATTATAACAGATAACTCCTCTTTTTTTATAAAATCAGCTCCCATACTAACTATAAATTGGCTGGCTTCAGATATAGTTAAGGTTGTTGGCTTCACTAATGATTTATCTACCATGATCGCGTATCCGCTCGTAGGATTAGGGCTTGTAGGTATAAATAATACCCAAATATCTTCGTGCTTGTTTAAAACATAAGCTGGCACCCAAAGACCTATTCTTGGGTATTCTACAAGCACAACTTCTCTTCTTTCACTTTTTGCATTTGGTTTGAAAAGTTCTGTAATCTTTTTTACAATTCCATAAATTGTTCCAATTGCAGGAATTTTTACAAGAGTTGTATCTAAAAAATGTACCAATAAAGATTTTCCAACCCGTTCAATTGATGAGCCAATAAATGCCAAAAATAACAAAATTACTATCAAAATTCCTACACTTAAAAATGTATTATTAGTATATATAAAAAGATATTCGAGAACATCTTGAGCAATACTTTCCGCCCACATAATAATTTGCACAACAACAAAAAGTGGAACCAATGCTAAAGCTCCAATAAGTATATATCTAAAAAAAGACCCCATAAATAATATTCCTTGAATTAGTTTCTTAATCTTTTCCTGAAAAATTTAATCAATATTTTTCAGTAGCTACTATTTTAGTAAAATTATAAGATTATATCAAATCAAATAAAAATTTTCCTTGACTTCAATTTTTTGTTTTATTTGGTATTATAATAAAAATAGAAAGTGGAGCTAAAAGTGAAATTAGATAGTTTAGAGCGTGACCTAAAAGAACTTATTCAAAGCAAAGGGATGAGATACACAGAACAACGTGCAATTATTTTAGAAATCTTATTGATGTCAGATGGGCATCTAAATGCTGATGAAATTTTAAGAGTTGTTAGAGACAAGTATCCTGAAACAAATATAGGAATCGCAACAGTCTACAGAACTTTAAGTTTTCTAGAGGAATCAAATTTAATATCATCAATATCATTTGGATTAGAAGGCAAAAAATATGAAAATGTCTCAAAAGAACATCATGATCATTTAATATGCAAAGCATGCGGAACTATTTATGAATTTATTGATGCTGACATTGAAGCAAAGCAAGAGCAAATTGCAAAAGATAGAAATTTTGAAATTCATAGTCATTCTATGCAAATATATGGATTATGCGAAAATTGTCACTAATGTAGATGGCATTAGCAACTACAAATAAATCAGTACTTGAAGTCTATATACTAACATCCTGTAAAATATAATTGTTCAATATATATTTCAGCAGCCATAAAAAGCCAAATTGTTTAATCTTTTAAAACTTAACCAATATGCAGTCATTGGTAGCCAGTCAAATCATTAAAAAAATAGTATACTTAAACAATTAATAAAAATTATTTTGTTATCATAAAGACAATTAACACAATCAAGGACTGATTTGCTCTTCAACTCGTATGCATTTATATTTCTTTTTTTACCCATTATGTTTTTTGGTTACTTTTATCTAACCTCAAAAAGACTAATTACAGGTTCCAAGTCATGGCTTGTATTTGGTAGTTTATTTTTTTACAGCTGGTGGAATATTATTTATCTACCGCTTATTTTAGCATCAATGCTTTTTAATTATTCAATTGGAAGCAGTCTCACAAAAGAAATAGAGCACAAAAAAATTAATAAAAAAACGCTTTTAGTATTTGGTATTTCTGCAAACATTTTGCTTCTTAGTTATTTTAAATATGCTGATTTTTTTATTGAAAACATCAATATGATTGGAGGAACAGACTTTAATCTAATTCATCTGTTGCTTCCGCTTGGAATTAGTTTTTTTACATTTACTCAGATTGCCTACTTGGTTGATAGTTACAGAGGAGAAACAAAAGAATATGATCTGCTAAATTATGGATTGTTTGTAACATTTTTTCCACATCTTTTAGCTGGGCCCATCTTGCATCACAAAGAGATGATGCCGCAGTTTGACAAAGTGTCCAACTTGGCCAAAAATCACAAAAATATTGCTGTTGGAATCTTTTTGTTCTCAATCGGTTTATTTAAAAAAGTTGTTATTGCTGATACCTTTTCTGTATGGGCAAATCATGGCTTTGACACATCAATAAGTCTTAATATCGTTGAGGCTTGGGCAACAAGTTTATCTTATACGTTCCAACTGTATTTTGATTTTTCAGGATACACGGATATGGCTCTTGGAGTAGCACTTCTTTTCAATATAAGACTCCCGATTAATTTTAATTCACCATACAAGGCATCAGATATTCAAGATTTTTGGAGAAGATGGCATATTACTTTGAGTAGATTCTTAAGAGATTACATTTATATTCCTCTTGGAGGAAATAGATTAGGAAGTTTTCGAACTTACACGAACCTTCTTATTACATTTATTCTTGGTGGACTCTGGCATGGGGCCGGCTGGACATTTATATTTTGGGGATTTTTACATGGAATGGCTCTAGCAATCCATAGATTTTGGTCAAATCTTGGATTTAGAATGTGGACTTGGCTTGGATGGTTTGTAACATTTAACTTCGTAAATATATCTTGGATATTTTTTAGAGCTAAGGAATGGGATGATGCGATAAAAGTATTAAATGGAATGTTTTTAATTGATGCATTTGAAGATTTTGCAATGTATGACATAGTTGATGATTTTTTTAACATGTATGATTTTGCTGCTGTAAATACTATTTCACTTGTTATCATATGCGTTATGTTTGTTGTTGTTATTTTTAGCTTCTTTTTTAGCAACTCAAATCAATATGCAGAAAAATTAGTTTTGTCTAAAAAACTTGTTCTCTTTGTTGTGCTTTTATTGGCACTTGACATTTTATCATTGAGCAAAATCAGTGAATTTTTGTATTTTAATTTTTAGGATTTGTGATGAGTAGTAAAAAGTTTATTTATTCTATATATATCCTTACCTTTATATTTATAGCTTGTGTTGCAGTGTTTAATTTTATTATTGATCCATTTCAACAATATAGACAGCCAACTCTTTACAAAACTTTTTATGGAGGAAACCAAAGAGCCTTAAATACTGGTCTTTCAAAACATCACGATTACCAATCAATAATAATTGGTAGCTCTATGACTGAAAACTTTTTAATCTCAAAATCAAATGAAATAATGCCAAAACCAATTAAATTATCAATTAGTGGTGCTACATCGCATGAAATATTTCTAATGCTAAACACAGCATTTGGTACTGGAAAAAAAATAGATACCATATTAATCGGATTTGATATGTATTCACTTTCTGGAAAAGTTGACAGATTAAGTTATGGTGATAACTCGTTACCTATGTATTTATATGATAATGATATTCTGAACGACTTTTTTTATTTGGCAAATTTTGACACATTAAAAGAGTCTATACAAACTCCGCTTTTAAATCAACAATACAACACTGATGAGCCTAGATGGAAATATGAAAACATGTATCAATGGCAACATTTATCAGAAGATAGTTTTGGCAAAGAAAATGTATTAGAAATGTATGATGATTATAAAAAAAGCAAGAAAATCATACCTCTTGAATACACGTTTGACAATTTAAAGAATAGCTTTGAACACAATTTTATATCACTTGTTGAAAAACACCCAGAAACTAAATTTATCTTTTTTTATCCACCATATTCAATGCTAGCTTTCAAACAATGGGAAGAACACAAAACTTTACATAATATTTTGAAATTTAAATCGTATGCTTTTAAAAGATTTTCAGCATTTAAAAACGTAAGACTTTATGATTTTCATAATGCATTTGAGATAACAAAAGATTTAGATAACTATAAGGATTTCTCGCATTATCATCAAAATATAAATTCATGGATTATTGATCAGATTAAAGAGAATAATTACCTTATAACTATAGCAAATGGTGATAAAAAAATTGAGGAACTTCAAAAAGAAATAATTTCATACAAGCCCCCAATTCCAGAAGAAAATTAATTAGTTTCTGTATTGAATAAAGTTCATAATTAACATAATATCACCAAACAATCTCTTTAGTTCCATGATTTCTCAATAAAGCATTTGTTTTACTAAAATGTTTGCAGCCAAAAAAACCACGATAGCTTGATAGTGGACTTGGATGTGGTGCTGATAAAATGTAATGCTTTTCACCATTAATGAATTTACTTTTTTTAATCGCTGGATTCCCCCAAAGTAAAAATACAACCCCAATACAATTTTCAGAAATATGACTTATTATATTATTTGTAAATATTTCCCAGCCAATATTGTGATGAGATGCTGGCAAACCATCTTCCACTGTCAAAATTGTATTAATAAGCAAAACACCTTGCTCTGCCCATTTGGTTAAATCTCCATTTTCGCAAATGCTAAAGCCAACATCATCTTTAATTTCTTTGAGTATATTAACCATAGATGGTGGATTTTTGATGGCTTCTGGTGTAGAAAACGCTAAACCTTGAGCTTGTCCTTCTCCATGATATGGATCTTGACCAATAATTACAACTTTTAAATTGTCATAGCTGCAAAGTGAAAAAGCATTAAATATTTTTTCTTTTGGTGGATAAACTGTTGTAGATTCATATCTTTCATTTATAACTTCTTGAAGTTTTTTATAGTAGTCTTTTTGTTGTTCTGATTTAATAATATCATTCCAATTTAACTTCATTTGCGTCCCTTTATCAACTTTAAAGTATAATAACTAAATTTTAATAAAGAGGTTTTATATGTGTGGAATTGTAGGCTATATAGGAAATAAAAATACTAAAGGTATCTTAATAGAAGGGCTAAAAGAGCTTGAATATAGGGGTTATGATAGTGCAGGAATAGCTGTGCTTCAAGATGACAAACTAGAAGTTTTTAAAGCTGTTGGAAAAATAAAGAACCTTGAAGAGAAAGTTTTACAAAATACTACTTGCTGCGTTACTCCAAATGAAATGTCGACAGGAATTGGCCATACAAGATGGGCAACACATGGAAAACCTACGGAATTAAATGCTCATCCTCACCTTGGAATTTATTCATATGTTGTACACAATGGAATAATTGAAAACTACAAAGAACTCAAAGAAGAACTTACACATGCTGGACACATATTTGTATCGCAAACAGACACTGAAGTTATTGTTCATCTTTTTGAATTTTACTTTAATCAATCAAACGATGCACAAAAAGCTTTTGATGAAACCATCAAAAGGCTAGAAGGTGCTTACTCAATTCTTTTGATAACAAAATCAGAACCACATAAAATATTCTTTATGAAACATGGCTCGCCTTTGGCTGTTGCAAAAGGTAATGACGATGGAGAAATATATTTCGCTTCATCTGATGCTCCACTGATTGGTCTTGCAAATGATGTTGTTTATCTTGAGGATGGGGTTAGTGGTGTCGCAAGCGTTGGAAACATTGAATTTTCAGATGAAGTAAAATGGACAACATTACCACAAAATAAACTTTTCGCACAAAAAGATGGTTATAGATTTTTTATGGAAAAAGAAATTTATGAACAAAAAGATGTTGTAATTGATACCATGATGGGTAGATTAAAAAATGATGAGATTAATTTTGATGAACTTGATCAAAGTATAATTGAGGGAATAAATGAGATTAAAATTTGTGCTTGCGGGACTAGCTATCATGCAGGATTAGCAGCATCTTATCTTTTTGAAAGATTATCAAAAATTAGATGTACAGTTGAAATTGCAAGTGAGTTTCGATACAAAGAACCATTACTTTCTAAGGATACGCTTTTTATAGTTATCTCCCAAAGTGGTGAAACAGCTGATACTCTAGAAGCATTAAAAATGGCTAAAAATGCTGGTCTTAAGAGTATTGCTGTATGCAATGTTGATAATAGTTCCATGACACGAGTAGCTGATGCTACAATACTTTTAAGAGCAGGAATCGAAAAAGGAGTTGCAAGCACAAAAGCATTTTCAACTCAAACTGTTGTGCTTTGGATGATGGCACTTTACTTTGGAAAAACTAGAAATGTATTAAGTACAGAGAAACTAAAAACAGAGTTACAAACATTAAAAAATGTTCCAAATAGCCTGAAAGTAGAAAGTCAACTTCATGAGAAGTGCAGAAGATTATCAAAAAGATATTTGCATGGACATGGGTTCTTCTTTATTGGTCGGGATGTTTTTTATCCTCTTGCTCTTGAGGGTGCATTAAAATTAAAAGAGATCAGTTATCTTCACGCAGAAGGTTATCCTGCTGGTGAAATGAAACATGGACCAATTGCATTAGCTGATCCTGAATTATTTACGATAGCACTTATGCCGCAGCATTTACACTACGATAAAATCAAATCAAATGTAGAAGAACTTAGCGCGAGAGACAGTACAATTTGTGCAATTTCTCCTATTTCTTTTGAATTATCTGATGATTTTATTTTAACAGCGGAAACAAACCACTATATGCTTGAATTCTTTGAGATGCTTGTTGTATTGCAATTATTTTCAATGGAAATTAGTGTTAGACTTGGAAATGATGTTGATATGCCAAGAAATTTAGCAAAATCTGTAACTGTAGAATAGTATTTGGATAGTATCTCAGAGGTCAATAACCTCTAAGATACTTAGTCAAGAAAAAGGGTGAAAGTTGATATAATCAAACTTCACCCTTTTTTATTTCACAAAGAAAGATACTATAAATTAGTATCCACTTGTTTGAACAGCCATTTTAACTATTGCCAGAATAGTATCAAGCCAAAATATTGATAAGATAGAGAATGCAACAGCTATTCCAATAATAACTTTTAGAATAAGATTATTCATAGCTCTATACTCAATTGCAATATTATCATCTCTTGTTTTTAAGAACATATAAACAATTAATTTTAAATAATAGAAAGCTGCTATAGCAGAGTTCAAGACCATAACCACAGCAAGGAATATTTCACCACTGTTAATTGTTGCACTAAGTAAATACATTTTTCCCCAGAATAGTGAAAATGGGGGAACGCCAGCTAAAGCTAGCATTAAAATACCAAGCATGAACGCAGCAACAGGTGCAGTTTTAACCAAGCCTGTAAATTTGTCAAATTGATAGTCAGAAGTAAATCCATAAAAAGATGGTTCTTCTTTTGTTCTATGAACCCAAAGCATTGCAAATGCTCCAACAATTACAAATGCAAACATTATCCAATATAAAAATAAGCTTTCAATTGCTTGTGTTGTTCCTAACATGATTGCAACAAGAACGAATCCTGCATGTGAAATTGATGAAAATGCAAGCATTCTTTTAATATCTGTTTGAACTAATGCAATAAGGTTAGGTAGTGTCATTGTAATAATAGCCATCATATAAAGAGTACTTCTAACCCACGTATCATCTGCTTGAATAAATATACTAAAGAATCTTATAGCAACTACAAGTATTGCTATTTTAGGAACGATCGCAATATAACCAGCCATTGATGCACTTGAACCTTCATAAACATCTGGAGCCCAAGTATGGAAAGGAACAAGTGATAATTTAAATCCTAATGCTCCAATCATAAATACAACACCCAGTAGAATTAACGGGTAATTATCGAAGTTTGTAATAGCGAAATGATTTGATATAGTAGACAACTCAATGCTTCCAGTTACATAATAAAGTAGCATAGCTCCGAATGCATAAAATGCTGCAGCCAATGCTCCCATCGTAAAGTATTTAATCGCTGCTTCACTTGCTTTATCTCTATTGTGCATAGCTATCATTGTATATAAACTCAAAGATGCTGTTTCAAGGCCAACAAAAATCAAAATCAGATTGTCAGAAGATGCCATAAATTGGAATCCCGCTGTCATAAATAAGAATAATGCAAAATATTCTGGGTATCTATATTCATGGAATCTTTGTTTTGTAAGACTTAGAAATATGAATAATGCAGAAGAAATAACAATAATTGCTTGCGATAACAATGAAATACCATCAATCAAGATCACATCAAAGAAACCTCTATTTGCTCCGCTATACGAAACAATAGAAACAAAATCTATTAATAAAAATAAAGCTGTAAGTACAACATAAAAATGTTTATCATTGTGTTTTCTAACTAAGTCTATACATAATATAAATAAAGCTCCAAGTACTGCTATAGTCATTGGTGCTATAGATGCAATATTTAAACTTATCATATCTATTGAAATTGGAGTTATCATAATTATCTCTCTCCTATTGAATTAACTGTAGCTATTTTTTCTTTAGCTTCTGGAGTTACTGCTTTAATATACATAATTTGTACAACTTGTTTTACACTTTTATCAACTGGCTCCAAGATAGGCTTTGGATAGATTCCCAAATAAACAACAAGCATAACAAGTGGTATTAAAGCACTATACTCTCTTCCATTTAAATCTTTTAATTTAAGATTTGACTCATTTGTTATTGGTCCAAAGAATGTTCTTTTATAAAGAACAAGCATATACACTGCACCTAAAATTATTGTAAGACCTGCTATAGCAGTTATAATTGGAGATACAGCAAAGAAACCAAGTAAGCTCAAGAATTCTCCAACAAATCCTATTGTAAGTGGCAATCCTACAGAAGCCATTAACATGATTCCAAATATTGTTGCATACATAGGCATCACTTTTGCTAATCCACCAAATTCACTCATCATTTTAGTATGTTTTCTATCATACAAAACACCAACAAGCATAAACAGAGCACCAGAAACGATTCCATGAGAAATCATTAAGAAAATACTCCCACCTATTCCTTCAACATTCAATGCAAAAATTCCTAGAATTATTACACCCATATGAGACACTGAACTGTAAGCTATAACTTGTTTGATATCTTCTTGTGCGTAGGCTACCATTGCTGTATAAACTATAGCAATAATCCCTAAAATAGCCATTGGTATCATCATTTCAACTGATGCGTCAGGAAAAAGTGGTAGTGAGAATCTTATAAAACCATAAGTTCCCATTTTAAGCAATACTGCTGCAAGAATAACAGAACCAATTGTAGGTGCTTGTCCATGAGCATATGGAAGCCATGTATGAAATGGAACCATAGGAACTTTAATAGCGAATCCAAAGAAAAATGCTGCAAATAACCATAATTGCATATCGAGTGGAAGTTGTAACATATACCAATCTAGAAGATTAAAACTCCAAACACCAGTTGCTTCTGAATAAATATACCCTAAATAAAGCATTCCAAGTAGCATAATTAATGAACCAGTAAATGTATAAATAAAGAATTTAACAGATGCATAAATTCTTTGAGGTCCTCCCCAAGCCCCAATTAAATAAAGCATTGGAACAAGTGAGAATTCCCAGAAAAGATAAAAAATCATAGCATCTAATGCAACAAAAACCCCAACCATAGCCATCTCTAAAACAAGAACTGATAAAATCATATGTTTTAAATTTCTTGTTTCAGTCAAACCTATCAATGAGATCATTGTTATAAATGTAGTCATAATTACTAGAAAAAGAGATATACCATCTAATCCTAAATTGTATGATATTCCGAATTGTGAAACAAGTGGAATAAATTCAGTAAATTGAATACTTCCAGCTGATGAATCGTATCCAGCCCACATAACGCAAGATAGTAAAAACTCTACAAATGTTATTACTATACCGTAAGCCCTAATTGATTCTTTATCTACTAGCAATCCTATGAGTGCTGCAAATAATGGAAAAAATATTAATATTGATAAAATGTGTTCCATCTATTCCCCTTACTTTGTTAAACCAAAAAATAATATGAGAGTCAGTAAAATAAATACTCCTCCAACCATTAATTTTAATGCACTAGATAGATTTCCTGTTTGAATTGCTCTACCTTCTGCTCCACCTGTATAAATAATTTTTGCAATACCATCTACTATTGCATCAATAATTTTCATGTCAACTTTTTTCCAGCAATACACAGACAATTTGTAATAAGGCTTAACAACTACTTTTTCCCACAAATGAGGAAGATAATATTGATTTGCAAGAACTTTATAGCAAAATCTTTTATGCATACTTGAACTAAAATATGTTCCATTTTTTAGATATTTAAACACCGCAAATGCTACACCAATAATTGCTATAGCACTAGTAACTCCAATAAGCATATAATGTGTATTATGCTCAAGGTGACCTTCCCAAACTGGAAGAGACATAGTAATAAATTCAACAAATTCTTCTTCAAACCATCCAGCAATAACTGCTAAAATAGCTAATGGAGTCATAGCTGCTATAACATAACCATAACTCTCATGTGGGTGATAACCCAAATTATGGTAATTCTCTTTTCCATAAAATACATACATCACAAGTCTAAATGAATAAAATGCTGTCAAACCAGCTGTTATCCATAAAACAGTCCATAATATGTAAGCTTCATTTGCAAAAGCTGACTCTAGTATCATATCTTTTGAAAAGAATCCTGCCAATGGGAAAATACCAGCTAAAGCAAGAGATGCAACTGTCATAATTAATGCTGTGTATGGCATATGCTTTCTAAGTCCACCCATATTTTTAATATTAATTTCATCATTCATTGCATGCATTACATTTCCTGCACCTAAGAATAATACTGATTTAAAGAATGCATGAGTAGCAAGGTGAAATAACGCAACCCAATAAGCTCCAAGTCCAGCTGCTACAAACATATATCCAAGTTGAGATAATGTTGAGTATGCAATAATTTTCTTCATATTTGTTGCAACCAATGCCATTGAAGCAGCCCCTATGGCTACAAATGCTCCAAGTCCAGCTATGAAATAACCAACTTCAGGAACAATAGTAAATATTTCATTTGCTCTAACAACCAAGTAAACCCCAGCTGTAACCATTGTTGCTGCGTGAATAAGTGCAGAAACTGGAGTTGGTCCTTCCATTGCATTTGCAAGCCAAGTATTAAAAGGAAATTGAGCTGATTTTCCCATTGCACCTATAAATAAGAATATAGCGATAGCAACAACTAATTCATGACTAAGCATACCAATGTTTGCAAAAACTTCATCATATTGTAAAGTTCCAAGATTCCAGAAGATTAAGAACATTCCGATTAGCATTCCAAGATCCGCAACTCTATTCATTATAAATGCTTCATTAGCTGCCCATGAAGGTGAAACTGCAGAATATGGTGACAATGTTGAAAATGGAGATTTCGTAAGATCTTTACTATGAGCAATATCTTCCTTATGGTACCAGAAACCAATTAATCCCCAAGAGCAAAGACCAACACCTTCCCAACCTATAAATAATCCGGCAAAGTTATCACTCATAACAAGTATTAACATAGAGAAAACGAATGCAGATAGCCATGCAAAAAATCTATTAAATGATTTATCATGATCCATATATCCATTTGAATGAATATGAACCATTGTTGAAACTATAGTAACTACAACCATCATAGTTACGCTAACCTGATCAACTATAAAACCGAACGGAATATAAACATGTCCAATTGATATCCAATCCATCATATTTACATGAATAATTTGCTCAGTTGTGTAAACATGTGCAAGCAGTATAAGCGAAGCAACCATTGATGTTGCCAATAATAATGATGTTATTATTCCTACAATTTGTGCTTTTTTACTATTTGAAAATAATGTTGCAAATAGTGCCCCAACAAGTGGAGCAAATAATGCTAAATATAAATAATTTTCCATTCCTAACCTCTCATTTGTTGTAGCGAATCTAGATCGATTGTATTTTTTCTCTTAAACCATAAAATAAGTAGTCCAAGTCCTATTGCAACTTCACTTGCAGCTATAGCAATAATAAAGAACGCGAACATTTGTCCACTTAAATCTTGATGGAATTTTCCAATTGCTACAAAACCAATATTTACTGCATTAAGCATAATTTCTGTAGAAAAAAACAACATTAATAGGTTTTTTCTTTTTACTACTCCAAATAACCCAATCATAAAAATTATTGTACTGAGTATTAAATAATCATTTAAAGTTACCATCATTTGATATCCTTTGTATTAAAGTCGCAATGGTGATGATCTTGCTCTGCTTCCAAAGAACTTGCATCCGTATCCATTTTTTTACCAGCTAAAATAATTCCGCCAATCATTGCAACAAGTAGCATAACTGCTGCAACTTCAAAAGGAACTAAAAATTTCGTAAATAATATAAGTCCTACATCAGCTGTGTTGCTATACTCATTGTGAATTGGGTATGAAGCAATAATATTTGAACTTACGATTGGTGCCAATAAAATAAGCACAACCAAAAGAGCAACAATCCCTGTTAAGAAAAATGCGAGCCTCGGATTTGAAATTTTTTCTTCAACATCACTAATTGAATCAAAAAACATCATACCAAATGCATAAAGAGCCATAACAGCTCCTGTATAAACAACTATTTGAACCACCCCTAAAAAGTCTGCATTTAATAAAAAGAAAAATGCTGATATGAAAATCATACCTGCAGCCAAAGAACTAAGGGCATAAAGTGCATTCTTAGTCACAACTGTAATTGTAAACATTGCGATTGTTAAAACCGCAAAGAGATAAAAAGCTACTACTTCAAACATTATTTTTCCTTAATACGCTAATGGTGTTTTTTTGATTTTTTGATCAGCATCTGGACTAATTGCACCAAATCCATCGTATTCAATTTGTTGTGCAATAGCATCAAATGGCGTAAGCAAGTCATCTTTTAATACAAAGTGTGCTCTTTGCTCACTTGCATTCTCATATCTTCCGCCATGAACAATCGCAAGCTCAGGACAAACCTCAGCACAATATCCACAGAAAATACATCTTCCAAGATTGATAGAATATTCCATAACTTCTTTTCTAGATTTTTCATCAATTTTTGTTTCCATTCTGATACAGTTTGAAATACAAATTTTTTCACAAAGTCCACATCCGATACATCTATTATTTCCACTCTCTAGAAGTCCTAAAAGTTTATGAACGGCTCTATATCTTGGGCTAATTGGCATTTGTTCAATTGGATATTGAACTGTATGCATTTGGTTTTTAAATAATGCTTGGTTCATTATTTTAAATGTAATACCAAGGCCTTTAAACAATTCCATACTTAATGTTCTTCCCATTGCTTGTTTAAAAGCTTCCCATCCTGTTTTTGGATATTCTTCAATTTCCACCTGCACGTAACCATTGGTTCCAGTGCTTCTTTCGTTTGTATGTTTTTTTAAATCTTCATAACTCATACTATTATCCTTATACCATCATCACTATGCCAGTGATTACTATGTTTAATAATCCAATTGGCATTAATACTTTCCAGCAAAGCCACATCAATTGATCAGGTCTTACGTGAGGCCAAGAAGCTCTTGTCCAAAGGAATACAAAAATTAAAAACATTACTTTCAAGAGAATTGCAATTGCCCCAGGAATGAATCCTAAATCATTAAACCCTCCAAGGAAAATTAATGCAACCAAGAATGAAATAGTAAATAAGTTTGCATATTCACCAATAAAGAACATACCCCATCTCATTCCTGAATATTCAGTTGCGTATCCACTAACAACTTCAGCTTCATGCTCTAAAAGGTCAAAAGGAGTTCTATTTGTTTCTGCAAATCCAGCAATCAAAAATAAGAAAAATGCAATAGGTTGTGTCCAAATTAACCAATTTTGAATGCCTCCAGCTTGATAATTATTAATATCAATCAAGCTCAAACTACCAATCATCATAATAGGTGCAAGGATAGAAAGACCAGTTACAACCTCATATGATAAAAGTTGAATAGCTGTTCTAGCGCCACCCAAAAGTCCCCATTTGTTTGCTTGGGCCATACCTGCCAAAAGTGGTCCGTAAAGTCCTGTTGCCATTACACCAAGAACAAATAGTATCCCAACATTTACATCAGAAATAATAACTCCTGGAATAAAAGGAACAGCACTCATAGCTATAAAAGCTGTTGCAGCTGTTATAATAGGAGCAACCATAAATATAATTCTATTTGCATTTTGCGGAACGAAATCTTCTTTTGTAAATAGCTTAATACCATCAGCTGCGATTTGTAATAAACCAAACGGACCAACATGAACAGGCCCAAGTCGTCTTTGCATAAATGCTAAAACTTTTCTTTCAATATAAGTCGTAAAACCTGCTAGAGCAGAAAATACTAAAAGAACTACAACGACTTTTAAAATAGTCATTAATATATCATTATCCATCTTTTACACCTTTGTTAAATTTGCGTTTATAAATCTATAATTTGCAAATAAGTTTTTAGTTTCGCTATTTTTTTCAAATGTTGGAACATAAGAAATTTCACCAACAAGTTGATTATCAATCATTACTGGAAGCTGAACTGATCCATTTAAAGTTGATATGTTTACCAAATCTCCATTATTTAATTCAAGTTTAGTTAAATACTCACTAGAAACATATAATGCTGTTATCTCTTGTTGTAACTGTTTTGCTTTGCTTGTAAATTCATTGAATTGATTTATAGGATTAGCATTATAAATAATAGTTCCTTCCATTTTCAATTCACTTGCATTTTCAACCATATCATTTGAAGCTATACTTTGTGCATCTAATAAATATCCTCTTCTTTCATCCATTGAGTTCGTAAAATGATTTTCAAGATTTTCAAATGCAATTTTATTTAATAAATTAGAAGTATGGTCGATAGTATATTTTGTTTTTTTAGCTAAAAGTTCATTTGCAATATCATTTAATTCGTAACCGTGATATTTGATTGCTGCATTTGTAGGCACAACTCTTTTGTTAATTGTTACAAAAGTTCCTTCTTGCTGATTTAGCGTAGGCATATCAAGCATTCCATCACCAAGTGCACTAATTTCAAAATCAGCTTTCATATTATAACCAATAGTTTTTCCGATTGGGGCTTCATCTAAATCACAAAGTAAACTAACTCCCAAAGTATTTGTTGAGCTAGGAATAATAACAACATCAAACGATGTATATTTTTCAATTAATCCACACAATTTTGCTAAATTTTCTGCTTTTTCATGTTGATACAGATCCTCACCTACAATCAATGTAAAAGTATCTTTTTTCTCAAGCATTGCAGATATTGTTTCAAGCAAAGTATCATCAGAACCTATCATCTCTAGTAATTTAGTAGATGAATAAGTTTCTTCTTTTGATACTTTTTTTGAAACCTCTTTTGTTATTTCTTTTTCTTCTCCAGTTTCTTCATCTTTTACCATTTCAGTAACTTGTTCTTTTATTAACTCTGTAATTGTTCTTGTTTTTTGTAATTTTAAATTACCTAAATACGAAGAGATTTCACTTGGGAGATTTCTTCCAAATACATCAAGAATAAGATATAAAATTGCTTCTTCAGATAGTGGCGCATGGAAAATTGTCTCGATTGTTTTTCCTTTTTTGCCAAATCCTTCAACAGTACTATCACCAAGTGGATGAAAATAGAGTCCAGCACCTTTATTTAAAGAAATTGAATTATTAAATGCATATCTAACAGATGGTGCATCCGATTTGAAATAACTACCTACAGAAACAACAAAATTACTATTATGAACTTTATTTAAATCTCCACTATAAAGAGTACTTCCTGATACTGAAGAGAAATTAGATAGGAATCTTTTGTATGCAAATGCATCATTATTGACAAGTTTAAATCCTAATTCATTTTTCATTTTTTGCAATATAAAAGCTTCTTCATTTGTAATAAAACTATTAAAAATTATTGTTTGGCTGCTTTTAAATGCTTCTATAGTTTGTTTAAAGGCATGCTCATCTTTTGATGCAACTTCATTTGAATAATCAAATCCAAATCTAGCCGCACCACTTAAGCTTGTATAGTGAGAATCATTTGTAACTCTATAGATTTTATTTGTTTCATCTTTGATGCTTTTATGTTTTACTTCATAATAAAGTAATGAACAATCAGAACTGAAAGGATTTGCAGCTGGAACCTTTACAAGCTCCCATGCATTTGTGGTGTATTTAAAATCTGTACTTACAAGGGCTCCAACTGGACATACAGCAATACATTCACCACAATCAATACAACTTTCATCGTCAAAACTAATAAGATTTTTATTTAGTTTATTCCACATTGAATAAGCATCTTTAGGCATGTTGTCTTTATAACTTTTATCAAGAGCTTCACTACCTCTAGCAGTTGTACTCAATGCATTTGAACCAATCATATCTTTGCAAACTGTTACACATTTTTCACAAACAATACAAAGACCCGGGTCATAACTCATAACACCCCAATCTTTAGTATCTCTTAAAACATCTTTTACTGCATAGTTTTGTTTATCAACACCCATATAAAGTGTATAGTTTTGAAGTTCACACTCTCCACTTTGATCACAAACACCACATTGCAAAGGATGATTTACATCATAAACTTCCATAATTGCTCGTCTTTCAACTTCAATATTTTCAGTAGATGTTGTAACTTCCATGCCATCTTTTACTTTAGCGTTACATGCGTAAATTTGTTTTCCACCTGATTCCACAAGGCATAATCTACATGCTAAAGTTGGCGAGCATCTTGTTAGATAGCAAATTGCAGGTATAAATATGTCATTTGCTCGTGCAACATTTAATACATATTCTCCATCTTTAGCTTGACAGTCTTTGCCGTCAATTTTTACAGTAATCAAATCACTCATAATTCAGCAACCTTTTCTATTTTTACTCTTTTAAATCTATATCCCAAAGGTATCAAATCATCACTTAATCCATCGTCAAACGTAGGATAAAGTGCAACAGTACCTTTTATTGTTGTATCTATTTTAAACATTTTTGTTTTTATTTGATTTCCGTAAATAATATTTACTTTATCACCAGCTTTAATCTTTGCAGCAGTTGCAAAAGAAGCGCTTCCTCTTAAGTGTGTATCAGACTGAAGAAGTAGCGATTTTCCAGTTGCTTTATTGAATTGATGAAGCGGCTCACATCTATAGATAACACTTCCATTAAACGTATCAAGAGGTGTTATATCATCTGGTAATTGATTTGAAGTTGTTGTATTAAATCTATTCAATTCGTAACCTCTTAAATCATTACCGTACTTGTCAAATCCATTTTTAAAATCATCAAATGCAATAGGCTTGAATTCTTTAATTAAGCCCAATAAACTAGTATAATTTATAGTATGTTTTTGATGTATGTCTAAAATTTCATTTGCAAAATTATTTAGGCAAGGTCCATCAAATGGTAAAGCTGCATTTGTATTTACGACCTGCATGTCCAAAGAAGTAAAAGTACCTTCTTGTTGATTTAATGCTGGTATATTAAAATCACCATTACCATCATTTGAAAACGTAAAATCTCCTAGTTCGTTGTATCCAAGAACTTTTCCAGTTGCAACCTTATCAAGATCACATATTAAACTAACACCTAAAGTATTTGTAAATGTTGGAATTAAAAGAACTTTAAAGTTTCCATACTGCTCAAGAATTGCAACCATTTTCGCAATATTCGTAGCATTTGGGTGACCATAAATATCACTTCCAATAATTATTGATTTTTCTTTTCTTCTAATAAATCTAGTTTTAATGGCTTCAATTTCCTCTTCGCCAACACTTGACTCACCGCTTAAATACCCAATATCAAGATCATCTATAAATGAAGTTATTTCTTGTGGCGCATTTAATACAAAATATTTACAAAGCATTGCCAAAACAGCCTCTTCACTGCCAACCTCATATTTAACAAATTGTGTATATTTATTGGCTAAAGCTATATCATCAATCGGATGCATATATATAAATTCAGCTCTTTTTTTCTTTGTTGCTATATTTACACTATATTTCACAACAGGATTATCCCTGCTTATTCTTGTACCAATCATGATAACGGCATCACTATTTTGAATAGTTCTGTTGCTTGCACTATAAAGATTCGTTCCTGCTGCCAAAGCATACGTTCTTAGGAATGATTGATAATTATAAGCATCTTCATTGACAAGCTTTATTCCTAATTTTTCTTTCAATGTTTGCAAAATCATTGCTTCTTCATTGGTAATGTAAGAATTAAATCTAATTGTTTCACAAGTTTTTATTGCATTAAGTGCTGTTTCAAACTCTTCTTTTGATTTATTTGTGTTTTTATTTTCATATTCAAATCCAAATCTTCCAGCTCCACAAAGTGAAGAAAATTCAAAATCATTTTTTACTCTCATGATTTTTTCATTATTTTTCACATCATAAATTAGAGCGCATGCGCTACTGCAATGGCTACATGTTGCTGGAATCTGGGTGCTTTCCCATGCATTTGATGTATATTTATACGGATTTGAAACCAATGCTCCAACAGGGCATACGGATATACAATCTCCGCATTGTTCACATCTGCTCATTTTAATATCAATTGTAGATTTATACCCACCTGGTTTTATATAAAGTGCTGCTGTTCCTATTATCTCATTGCAAGTATGTACACATTTTTCACACATAATACAAAGACTTGGATCGTATCCCAAAACGCCCCATTTTTTTTGTTTACGGTTCAAGTCTCTAATTGCAAACTCTTGACTATCTACTTTAAATTCTAATGTTTTATTTTGTAAATCACACTCACCACTTTTATCACAAACACCACATTGCAAAGGATGATTAACATCATATAACTTCATAATATTTGTTCTGTGATGAGTTAATTCATCATTATTAGTTGTAACAACCGCGCCATTTACAGCTTTTTCTTGACAACTTAAAATATTGCCATCAACCCCTACAACTTTAACTGCACACATTCTACAGCTTGCAATCGGAGAAACTTTTGGTAAATAACACATTGTTGGGATATAGATATCGTTTTTTCTGGCTATTTGTAAGATGGTTTCACCATAAACGCCATCACAAACTTTACCATCAATTGTAATACTTATTGGTTTTCCTCTGTGTTCTATTTTTTCGCTCATATGGCCACCATCCCAAGGTAATAACATCTCATGCATCTTTCGGCTTCTGCTTGCGCTTCTTCTGCAGTGAAACCAAAATTTACTTCCATATTATTGTGTTTTCTAATTTCAGTTGGTGCTTTTTCACTAACTTCCCTTGGAAGTCCTGCCATCCAACCTGTGATTTTTTCTTTTTTGTTATACACTTTTAACTTATTCATATGGTCTTCCATGATCTCTTCATCAGTTAGAGTCACTTTACCATCGTAAATATATCTACTGATAACAGATGCTGCTCGTCTTGCTTGTCCAACCGCATTAACAATAGTCATAGGTCCGTATTCACAATCACCTGCTGCAAACAGTCCAGGTCTACTTGTCATGAAGTCTTTACCATTAGTCTGTAAAGTTCCCCATGATGTCATTGTTAACTCCCATTCTTTTGGAAGAATCTGCAAATCTGAACTTTGAGAAACTGCTGGAATTAAATAGTCGCATTCAATTTCAAAATCCCCATCATCTCTTTTTACAAGCTCAGCTCTTCCTCCATTTGGATCTGGAACAAGCTCGTATTGATTTACTAATAGTGATTTAATTACACCATTTTCATCCCTAATTGTATCGATCGCGCTATGAAAAACGAACTCAACACCTTCTTCAACAGCTTCAGTATATTCCTCAAGTGTAGTGTTTTTAATAATGGTTTTTTCATCTCTTCGATAAAGCATTACAACTCTTTTAGCACCTTCTCTAATACTACATCTTACAACATCCATTGAAGTAAATCCACCACCAACACAAACAACAGTTTTGTCTTTTAATTCATTCGAAGCTGGGCTGCCAATTTGAAATTTTGTCCAAAGATTAACTTTATCAAGCATTGCGATAGCTCCCCAATAGCCTTCATGATTTGGATTTTCATTTTCACATCTAATTGCTTTTGAAAGTCTAGCGCCAAATCCAAGAAGTGTAGCATCATAGTCTGCTTCAATCTCTTTTAATCTTTCAGCTGTAACTCTATGGTTAGCTATAACCTCAACTGTTTCTAATTCAGTTATCAACTTGATGTCTTCGTTATACTTATCAAATGGCATACGATATTCTGGAACACCAACAGTAACTTCACCACCAAGAACTGGTAGTTCTTCAAAAATTGTTACATTAATTCCTTGTAATCCCAAATAGTAAGCTGCTGTAAGTCCAGCTGGTCCAGCTCCTATAATAGCAACTTTTTTACCATCATTTCTAGGTTTTTGAGGTTTTGAGGGATGAATCCAATCAAGCTTATGATCTGTTTCATAATCAGCACCTATTCGCTTAAGCTCCATAATAGATATAGGCTCATCGAGATTTGATCTTCTGCAAGCAGTTTCACATGGATGAGGACAAACTCTTCCACATGTATGAGCTAATGGCATATGATCTCTAGTTGCACTCAATGTTGCACTAAAATCCAGATCTCTTACGCCCTCAATATATGCAGGAATATCAATATGTGCAGGACACATGTCAGTACATGGTGCAGTTATATTTGCAATATATCTTTCATCATCTATGTTATACCAAGGTGAAGCTGTTTTTGTATCAATTAGTCTTTTAAATTCATTGTTAAAATATTTAATCATTTGCAAGATTGGAACCGGAACAGTTTTCCCAATTTCACACTTGCTAGTTACCATCATAGTGTCACTTATTTCATTCAGATGCGCAAGATCACTATGCTCACCTTCACCCCTTGCGATTTTGTCCAACATATCATAAAGTATTCGTCCACCCCATCTTCCAGGTGCACATCTTCCACACATTTCACTATATTCTTGATATTGTTTTGCATAATTAACTGCTAATTTTACAACATCAACATCAGCTGTAAAAAGTGCAAATCCATCCCAACCAACAAACGCTTTCGTATGATTATCTTTATCATACTCCATTGGCAATTTCGCAGATGATTCTTTCCAATCTTCAATAGATGCAGCGCCTCTATTGTCTACAATCTCTCCTTGCCAAGTTGAAAAATATACTTTGCTCACAATATTTCCTATTCTTCTTCAGAAGTCTCTACAATAAGAGATTGGTCTTGCGTTTTTTTAATAACAACAGTCCAATCAACTTCATTGAATTTGATTGAATTCATTAATGTCCAATTATTTGCTTTAACTACATCCGAAACTTCTTGAATTGGAGAAAAATCCCCAATCTCGAATAAAAATATGCCATTCTCATCTTCAACTATTTCGTTATTCATAAGCTCAGTAAGTCTAGGGATAAAACTATTTCCGTGTTCTCTTAAATCATATCTTTTCATTTTAACCCCTAATTATCTATCTATTTCGCCGAAAACTATATTAAGGTTACCAATAATAGTAACAACATCGGCAAGCTGATGCCCTGGAAGTAGATCTTGCAATATTCCTGTATGCCAGAAGCTTGGTGCTCTTAATTTCATTCTGTATGGATAAGGACTTCCATCACTTACAATGTAATAACCCAATTCACCTTTTGGTGATTCTGTAGCAACATAAACTTCTCCGACTGGTGGTCTCATACCTTGAGTCACAAGAACAAAGTGTTGCATTAGTGAATAATTTTGAGTCATCATTTCTTCTTTTGAAGATGAAATATACTGAGGAGCATGAGCCATTAATTTAGATTCACTTTCGTGATACATAGGAATTAATTGTTTTAAAATTCTCATAGATTGGTACATCTCTTCCATATGAAGCTTATATCTTCCATAGCTGTCACAAGTATCAGAGAACGGAACATCAAATTCTAATTCTGGATAAAGTCCGTAAGGCATCTCTTTTCTTAAGTCCCATTGAACACCACTTCCTCTAAGTACTAATCCTGTACATCCCCAAGACTTCGCCATTTCTGTTGGAATAACACCAATATTTTCTAGTCTCATTCTCCAGATTCTATTTGTTGTTAGAAGGCCCTCATAAATTTTGATTTGCTCATCAAGAACTACCATAAATTTTTCTAAATCTTCAATCCAATTTTTTGGTAAATCTAATGGAACACCACCTATTCTAACGCTACTATGAGTAAGTCTAGCTCCACAATAATCTTCCATTAAATCCATCGCGAATTCTCTTTCTCTAAATGCATAAAGAAATACTGACATTGCACCAACATCTAGTGCATGTGTTGCAAGCCAAAACAAGTGAGAAATAATTCTATTTATTTCAAGCAACATAGTTCTTATAACTTCAGCTCTTCTTGGCGCCTCAATACCTAAAAGTTTTTCAACTGCCAGTGCATATCCATAATTATTTGAAGTCGCTGCTATATAATCCATTCTGTCTGTTGTAGGCAAAAATTCGTTATAAATCATGTTTTCACCCATTTTTTCCATACCCCTATGAAGGTATCCAACGTCTGGATGGGCTTTTACAACTTCTTCTCCTTGAAGCTCAAGAATAAGTCGAAGCTGTCCATGTGCTGATGGATGCTGAGGACCAAAGTTTACAACCATAGTATTGTCTTCTCTGTCAAATGCTATATTTTCAAAAAAAGGTTTTAATCTATTTGTTTGTTGCATGTTATCTTCTCTCTTTTAAATTTTTAGTTTCTATCTCATCAAATGGTGTAACAAGAGGTATTCCGAAGATTTTAATTCCTCCATCTTCTTGATATCTAACAGGGGTATCTGGTTCTTTACCATCTCTAATGTCAGTTCCAAATGGAACTTCGTGTCCAAGTCTTGAGAATCTTGTTGTGTCATATCTATCTATAGCTGCAGAATCTCTTTGCTCTTCACCTATAGTTTCTCTAGCCTCTCGTCCAAAAATTTTATCGACTTCGTACCATCTTGCAGCCTCATCACCATGAAGTGGATAAGTTTTTAAAAGTGGGTGCCCATGCCAATCTTCTGGCATAAGAATTCTTTTCATATATGGATGATTATTTGCAACTATTCCAAACATATCGAACATTTCACGCTCACTCCAGTCTGCCATTCTAAATAACGGATTCACAGACTCAATTGCTGTTCCTTCTTTAATAAAAGTCTTAATTCTAAGTCTTTTTCTTTTAGAAGTTGATAACATTTCATAAAAAATTTCAAATCCACCTTTTGTTGCCACATAATCAATTGCACTAAGTTCAACTAAAAAATCATAAGCTAATATTTCTTTTGCATGCTTAATTGCTGAAATGTTATCTTCAGGATTTATCCATAGAACCAAATGATCAAGTTCTAGATAAACATCATTTACTGTTACTTTCTTTGTTAAACTTAAATAATCGTTACTAAAAACTGAATCATCATAAACTGATTTTCTTGCTAGTGTTGGTGTAACATAAAATCTATCGTTGTAATATGATTTTTTTTGTACATTGTCTTTTGGTTGATAAGCTCTCATTAGATTAACCTTTTTGCTTTTTGCGCCAAACTACATGGTTGGCTTCTAATTTTCTTTTGTAGCATCATAAGTGCAAATTGTAATGTTTCAGGTCTTGGTGCACATCCTGGAAGATAGATATCAACAGGAATAACTCTATCTGCGCCCTGAACAGTTGCATATGTATTAAACATTCCACCAGTGTTAGCACAACTCCCCATACTAATTACCCATTTAGGATCTGGCATTTGATCATAAAGTCTTCTTAAAAACTCTGCATGTTTTTTTGTAAGAGTTCCAGCTATAACAAGCACATCAGATTGTCTTGGACTTGCTCTAAAAATAGTACCAAATCTATCAAAGTCAAATCTCGAAGCACCTGTTGCCATCATTTCAATAGCACAACATGCTAAACCATATGTCATAGGCCAAAGTGAATTACTTCTTCCAAAATTTACTAACTTATCGACAGTCGTAAGTGCTATAGGAGCACCACCATTTGATAAATATTTTACTTCATGCTGTGCCATTCTAAAGCTCCTTTTTTCCATGCATATACAAACCCAATTGTAAGCAATACGATAAATAAAATCATTTCAATAAAACCAAACATACCAAGAACCTTGAAATCTACAGCCCAAGGGAACATAAATATAATCTCTACATCAAAAAGTATAAATAATAATGCCATCAAATAAAACTGAACCGATATTGTATTTGGCTGCTTTGTTACCTCTGGTCCACACTCGTAAATAGTACATTTCAATTTTTCTGTATCAAGTCTTGCAAGCTTTCTACTAATAAACCTTGATGCCATAGTAGTTGCAGTAAATGCGACAAATGTAACAACAAACATTACAAATGCTCCAAAGTAAGGATGCGCAAAATCCATATGTTCCATATTTTCTCCCCCTATAATTAACTCAAAAATTCTCTATTTTAGATTATCAAATAAATAATCTCGATATTAGCAAAATGTCATTAAATCTTTTCTTACTTTTAAAAATAGCAATTGTACTCAAATATTTCTTTGTAACCTAAAGTTACACTCAACTTTTTTAAAAGCCATTAATAATAATTAAAAGCTATTCGATATATAATCCGAAAAAATTAGGTAGTAAATTGAATTTGATATCAACTCTCAACTCTTTTGGAAACACCAAAAAACCATTCTTCTTTTGCATAAGCTATGATTTAAAAGCTTGGGATGTTATTCCATTAGACAAGCTACCAAAAACAATAAGATATTCTATCAATGAATCTAAAAATACACACCAAAATCATAAAATATTTATTTCAAAAAAACACTTAACGTTTCAAACCTATAAAAAGAAATTTAACAAAGTAATTTCTCAAATACAAGAAGGCAACACATACCTTTTGAATTTAACAACAAAAACAAATATCAAATCAAAAAACTCACTTTTAGAAATTTATGAGCATTCTTCCGCGAAATATAAAATATATTACAAGAATAAATTTGTATCATTTTCACCTGAAACATTTATTAAAATTTCAAACAATAAAATATATACATTCCCAATGAAAGGGACAATAAATTCAAAAGTTGAAGATGCACATGAAAAAATATTAAATGATCAAAAAGAATTAGCTGAACACACAATGATCGTTGATCTACTGAGAAATGATCTCAATATTGTTTCTAAAAATGTTAAAGTTGATGAATTCAGATATGTAGAAACAATTAAGGCTGGAGAAAATAAACTCCTCCAAGTTAGTTCAAAAATATCTGGTGAGCTTGCTAACAATTGGCACGAAACTATTGGGGATATTTTAGTGAATTTACTCCCGGCTGGAAGCATAACTGGGACACCAAAACGAAAAACTGTTGAAATTATACATGAAATAGAAAAATATGATCGTGGTTTTTTCACTGGCATTTGGGGGATATATGACGGAACAAGCTTGGATACTGCAGTGCTCATAAGATTTATAGAAAGAAAGAAAAATAATACAAACAATAAGAATCAATATATTTATAAAAGTGGTGGTGGAATAACACTTGACAGTGATATCAATAATGAATACAATGAAATGATTGAAAAGGTTTATATACCATGACAAATATTTACTTTGAGACAATAAGATGTGATGATTTTGAGGTTTTCAATCTTGAATATCACAAAAAAAGGATTGCTAAGACTGTTGGACTAAATATCAATCTTGAAGAATATATCTATCCACCATCAGAATGCCTAACAAAATGTAAGTTACAATATGATTCAAATCATATTATTCAAATTGATTACAGCACATATGTCAAAAAACAAATTAGATCATTTAAAGTTGTATTCGATGATACAATCGAGTACTCTAAAAAATATATTGATCGGCATGATATTGAAAAACTATATCAAAAAAAAGATAATTGCGATGAAATTATTATTGTAAAAAATAATCTAGTTACTGATACTTCTATTGCAAATATTGCAATTCTATACAAAAATAGATGGATTACACCAAAAAAACCAATACTTCATGGTACAACAAGGGCGAGATATATTGATGAAGAATTACTGGTAGAGGAAGATATTGATATTGATATGTTGCTCAATGCAAACAAAATCGGATTATTAAATGCTATGATTGATTTTGATATAATAGATAACTTTAAAATAGATCTAACAAGGAATCAAAAATGATAACTAACTTAATAGAGAGTAAAGAATATAAGGATTTAACATCTCAACAATTAAAAGAATTATTGGATTTTCTTGTGTTTAAAAATGTAGAATTTGGACTAACTGCGAATATATCTGGAATGACTTTTACACCAGAAATACCACATGAAATCAAGAAAAATTTTACAAAATACACATTATTTACTTTGGCAAATTATACACTTGAAAGTTTACAATTACATGATAAATATTTAACTTTTGAAGCTGGTTTTGGTGCTCAAAATTTTGGTTCTATTTGCCAAGTTCCATACTATTCTATATTTCAAGTAAATATTGATAATGTTATTTTATTTTTAAATCCAACAGCTACTGTTGATAGATATTTTATGAGTGAAGAAGAAGAATTGAAACAGATTGAAAAGTCTAGAAGTGCTTTCAAACTAAATAGATAAAATCTATTTAGATGCAAATTTTACAAGAGCTGAACCCCAAGTTAATCCGCCACCGAAAGCATCCAACAAGATCGTATCTCCAGATTTTAATCTTCCACTTTCATAGCAATCATTAATTGCCATAGGAATAGAAGCAGAAGATGTATTTCCATATTTATCAACAGTAAGAACTTTTTGTTCATCTTTAAAATCCAATGCATCGCCAACTGCCTTAATGATTCTGTAGTTTGCCTGATGTGGTATAAAAAGATCTATATCATCATTTGTCATCTGGTTGTTCTCAAGAATTTTCACAACATCACTTGTTAAAGTTCTAACAGCAACTTTGAAAGTTTCATTACCTTTCATTTGCATAAATTGTTTTTCACCAGATCCAACACCTGGTGTAAGCAATAAATCTTTCTGACTACCATCAGCACTACACCTAACATCAATAATCGCTTCATCTTTATTTGTAGTTGCACTAATAATAGCTGCACCAGCACCATCTCCAAATAACATACAAGTCGTTCTATCTGTATAATCTACTATTGAACTTAATTTTTCAGCCCCAACAATAAGGACATTTTTTTTCATTCCAGACTCAATAAATGCTTTAGCAATACTAAGTGCATAAATAAATCCAGTACAAGCAGCACTAATATCAAATGCCATAACATCATTTATTTCTAATTTATCTGCAATGATGCAAGCAGTTGAAGGCATACACATATAATCAGGACTGATAGTTGCACAAAGCACAAGATCGATTTCATTTTTATCAATCCCAGATCTTTCTATTGCAATTTTTGATGCCTCTACACCCAAATCACTTGTTGTCTGGATATCAGATGCAATTCTTCTTTCGTTTATGCCAGTTCTTTTAACGATCCATTCATCAGTTGTTTCCATTCTGTCGATAAACCATTGATTAGTTCTGATATCAGATGGAACATAAGCTCCTATAGATCTAAAAGAAGCGAACATTATAAATCCTTGTATTTATTAAGATTTGATTCTATATTTATATTAAGATCCGATTGAGCAGCTGCAACTGCTTGGAAAATAGCATTCTGCATAGCTTTAGCATTGGATTTTCCATGAGCTATAATAACAGGTGCTTTAACTCCAAGTAATGGAGCTCCACCGTATTCTGCGTAATCAACTTTTAGCTTAAGGCCTTTAAATACTTTTCTCATCAAAACAGCACCAAGTATAGAAACTAATGACCTTCTTAGATTTTGTTTGATAATTTTTCCAATAGTATCAGCAACACCTTCTGCTGTTTTGAGCATAATATTACCTATAAATCCATCACAAACAACAACATCTACTGAACCATTAAAAATATCATTTCCTTCAACATTTCCTATGAAATGTGGCATATTTTCAAGTAATTTAAAAGCTTCTTTCGTTACTTCATTTCCTTTTGATTCTTCTTCACCATTACTAAGTAGGCCAATTAATGGTTTTTCAATACCCAATACATCTTGAGCATAGACATTTCCCATAATTGCAAACTCTTTTAAATTTTTTGCATCGCAATCTACATTTGCGCCAACGTCTAGAACAAGAGTATTCTTGTCGACAGTTGGCATAAGTGTAGCTATTGCAGGACGACTAACACCTTTAATTCTTCCTATTCTAAGAGTAGCTAAACTCATACTAGCACCACTGTGTCCAGCACTTACAAAAGCATCCGCTTTTCCATCTTTTACTAATTCAATAGCAATATAGGCAGAACTTTCTTTTCTCTTTAATGCATCAGTAGCGGAATCAGACATACTAATTACATCTACGCAATGAACTATTTCGATTCTATCTTTGAGCTTTTGAGGAATTAAAGGTAGTAGTAACGCTTCGTTACCAACTGCTATAGCTGCGAAATTTTTATTTCGCTTTAAAGCTAAAAATAAACCTTCCATGATTGGAGAAGGACCGTTGTCTCCCCCCATAGCATCTAATGCAATTTTTAACATTATGCTTTATATTCACCCGTTGTAGGATTAACATTATGAGGCATTCTCCATGTCCCATCTAAATCTTTTACTGGTCTTTTTAAAGTTATTTTGTAATGTGTTCTTCTTTTTGCACTTCTTGAGTGACTCACTCTTCTCTTAGGTACTGCCATTTTTTATCCTTTGTTTAATATTCTATGTCTATAAAATTGTCATTTGATTGACAATTGCTGCAGATATGATAATCAGATTTTATAGATTCCAATTCACTTAATAACAGTTCATCAAAATCTACAATATGATTTTCAATCTCTATAATCATCTCACCTTCTCTTGCATTTTCTGATAAAAATTCACCATCACTTAAAATAAAGTCTTGATTTTCATCAATGTTTATATAGTGTTCTTCACCGCATTTGCAACATTCAACCATTAATTTTCCAATAATGTTTGAGTTGAGTTTGATTAAATTGTTCGATATTCTACAAAAAGTACCTGAAAATTCAACTGAATCTAACTTTATGTCAAATTCCTTCTCTACAGTTTGTACTTTTTTGAATTCTATCTTCATGTTTTCTCTATCTACTAATGACTAGCAAATTTCTCTTTGTGCAAAGAAAAAGTTGATTTCATTTATAGCATTTTCTACGCTATCACTTCCATGAACAGCATTTGCATCAATGCTATCAGCAAAGTCAGCTCTTATTGTTCCAGCTGCAGCTTCTTTTGGATTAGTTGCACCCATAAGATCTCTGTTGATTGCCATTGCATTGTTACCTTCAAGTACAGTTACAACAACTGGTCCTGAAATCATAAATTCCACAAGGTCATTAAAAAACCCTCTTTCTTTATGTACTGCATAGAAGTTTTCAGCATCCGCTCTACTTAATTGCATTTTTTTTGTTGCTGCTATTCTAAGTCCTGCTGTTTCGAATCTATCTAAGATTTTTCCAACAACATTTTTAGCTACAGCATCTGGCTTTATGATTGATAAAGTTTGTTCCATTATATTTCTCCATTTTTAAAATTTTGCGATTGTATCAAAACAAAACTATAAATAATCTTATGAGAAAATCACATAATGAATTAGCAGAAATAAAAAAAGGTAGGAATTACCCTACCTTTTTACAATATTTATCAAATATTAGTCTTCAATACAAGGTTGATCGTGTACTGCGCCTTCAGTTTTAGGATTATCCCAAACTATACATCCTTCAGTAGGACATGCTTCTGCACACGCTGGTGTATCATGATCACCAACACACTCAGTACATGTATCAGCATTTACATAATATATATCTTCACCTGTTGGGTTTTCGTCATTGTCTACTATAGATTCTGTTGGACATTCGTCCAAGCATGCGTCACAACTAATACAAGTGTCTGTAATTCTTACTGCCATTTTATTGTCTCCTTAATTTAATTAGACAAACTTTATCATATGAAATATAAATTTTACTTTAAAATATTATCTAAATAAATAATACAAATTTAACCATATTAAAGAACATTTACAATGCTTATCAATCCATCTTTTGTTGTTGCAAAAATAGTAAATTCATATGCATCCTCATGATTAATCTTAACCTTAAGCTCGTATGCTCCATCTTCACAAATATCACACCATGCTTCAAAGCCAATAACCTCATCCTCACCATCATAAGAATATCTTTCAAATTGCTCGCATACTTTTTTTTGAAATTGTTGCGGCTCTACTTTAATAATTGTTTCTAAATCTTTAATAACCTGCTTAAGCGTTTTTCTAAAAGTGGCAAATTCTTGTTCTTCGTTAAACATTATTGTTCTTTTTTTCTAGTATTAATTTTTTTAAAACAGCCATTCTTACTGCCACACCATTATGAACTTGTCTAAGAACCTTACTTCTTGAATCAAGCAGCAATTCATCGCTAATATCTATATTTCGATTTACTGGGCCTGGATGAAGAAGTAAAATATTCCTATCACCTAGCAATTCTTTTGTAATGCAATATTGTTTTATATATTCTTCCATTTGAGTTTTTTGCTCTTCTTTACTAACAGTTGTCTCATGTCTTTCATGCTGAACTCTTAGACTCATAATAATATCAAGCTCATCAATAACTGTTTTAATGTCAGAAACTGTTCTAAAATTTGATGTTACTTTAAATCTTTCTGGAGCAATTAAAACGGGTATTAGTCCAAATCTAGGTAAGAGCTCAAGGTTTGAAGTTGCAACTCTTGAGTTAGCAATATCACCAACTATTGCTATTTTTTTTCCGTATATATCGCCACAAAAGTGTTCATCTATTGTAAACAAATCAAGAAGAGCTTGTGTAGGATGGGCATTTTTGCCGTCACCTGCATTAATAATAGGACAGCTCACATAACTTTTTAAACTTTCAGGAAGTCCGCAGTCTTTGTGTCTAATGATTATAGCATCAGGCTTCATTGCATTTAAATTTGCAACCGTATCCTCAACCGTTTCCCCTTTGTTTGTTGAACTTGTTTGAACTTCCAAATTAACAACATTAGCCCCAAGTCTTTTTGCTGCTATTTCAAAACTACTTCTTGTTCGTGTTGAATTCTCAAAAAAAAGTGTTACTATTATTTTGCCATTAAGTAAACTATTTGATGATAAATCTTGAAATAATTTTGCGTCTTCAAATATTTCCAATACTTCATTGTTCGTTAGGTCATTTGGTGTGATTAAATGTTTCATTGACTACCTTTGTGGATTTTGAAAGATTATAGCAAATTTGAATTAAAATCAAAAAATAATAATATAAGGAATATTTTGAATTTAATTTAATCCCTTAAAGTAAAGCTTAAGTCTTTGCGATAAGATTACTAAAAATTTGAATAGAAGGAATGAAAGATGTACAATAGAGAATATCTAACTGACGGAAAATCACAAAACGAAACATATTCCAATTATCAATCTGATGCAGAATCAAGACCAGAGAATTTAATTGGATTTCTAAAAGCTACTTATCAATTATTTGCGAGCAGTTTACTTGCCGCTACTGTTGGAGCATATATAGGACTTGGGATGGCTTCTGTTATACAAAGCTGGTATTGGGGGCTTGTTATTCTTGAGTTTGCTTTACTATTTGGACTTTATGCTGTAAAAGAAAAGCCAGGCATTAATTTAGCTGTTTTGTTTGGATTTACTTTTATAAGTGGTTTAACATTAACACCTTTATTAAGTTCGGTATTTAATATGCCTGGTGGAGCTTCAATAGTTGCTCAAGCATTTTTAATGACATCTGTTGCGTTTGGTGGGATCTCAATGTTTGCAATGACAACTAAAAAAGACTATAGTGGAATGGGGAAAATGCTTTTTATTGCTGTTATCATTTTGGTAGTTGGATCAATAAGTAATATTTTCATAGGTTCGCCAATTTTACAACTTGGCATTGCTATGATCGGAGCATTAGTGTTTAGTGCTTTTATACTTTACGATACACAACAAATTATCAAAGGTGGTTTCTCTACTCCAATTGAGGCATCTATTGCGCTTTACCTAGATTTTTTAAACCTATTTGTTTCGTTGCTTCAAATACTAGCTTCTTTTGCAAACAACAAGAATGAATAACTCAAATCTTGTTCCTTCTGAACATAGAAATTTAAGATTGCTAGATGCAAATCTGAATCGACTAAGAGAAGGAATAAGAGTCACTGAGGATATATTTAGATATATCTTCAATGACAAAACTACATCTTCAAGACTAAAATCACTGCGACACTTAGCAAGACTTAAAAATCACATTGAATTACTAAATTCAAGAGACATAAAAAATGATGTTCTGAAAACATCAACAAAAAGCGAACAAAGTAGAGAAAATTTAACGTCAATACTTTTAGCAAATTTCAAAAGAGCACAAGAGAGTTCTAGGGTTCTTGAAGAGTTCTCGAAGCTAATTTCAAATGAAGATAGTGAAAACTTTAAATATATTCGCTACGAATTGTATGATATTGAGAAAAATATAACCTTATTGTAGATATAATCACGCTTTATAAATTACCAAAATCTAAAGGCATCAATTATGTTTAAAAAATCCATCCTTTCGCTTTTCGTAGCTAGTTCACTATTTGGTGAAATAACTATGTGTTACAAAGAAAACTTTACAACTCCATCAAAATTAGAAAATACTTCATTAGATGGTGGTGAATGTAATAGTAAATACTCTTCAAATGATATGAGAAAAAATGGTTGGAAAATCAAAGATATTTCTACTTCAAAAGCTGAAAATGGAATGAACTATACTTATATATTTTCAAAAGAAAGTGCTAGCGAAATTCAAACAACACCATTAATTAAAAATGAGACTTTAAAATCGCAATTATTAGTATTAGAGAATGAGAGGCTAGAAAAAGAAAAGTCTGATAAAGACATTAATGAATTGGGTAATGGTAAAAAAATATATGAATCACAATGCGTTAGATGTCATGGTGCAAATGGTGAACTAAAGCCAAATACATCTGGAAAACTTGCGGGCTTAAATAGTGACGATTTCATGGATATGATGAGAGATTATGGAATAAATCAAAGAGACAATGGGGCTGCTATTCTAATGGCTCCTTATTCATTAATCACTAAAGACAGAAAAGAAGTTGTGAAATACTTAGAAAGTATCAATGTTCTTAAAAAATCAAAAGAAAATAAAGAGAGTAAATAAAAATGACAAAATACATATTTGTAACAGGCGGAGTTTTAAGTAGTCTTGGAAAAGGTATTACAAGTGCGAGTATTGCTACTCTTTTAAAACAAAGTGGTTTTGATGTAAGCATGCTTAAAATAGATCCGTATCTCAATGTAGATCCTGGAACAATGAGTCCATTAGAACATGGTGAGGTTTATGTAACAGAAGATGGAGCTGAAACTGATCTGGACCTTGGTCATTATGAAAGATTTTTAGACCGTACATTGGGTAAAATGAATAACTTTACAACTGGTCAAGTTTATAGTTCTGTTATAAAAAGAGAAAGAGAAGGTGGATATCTTGGAAAAACTATTCAAGTTATTCCGCACATTGTAGATGAAATTAAAAGTAGAATTTATGCAGCTGGAAAGGGTCATGAATTTTTAATTGTGGAGCTAGGAGGAACAGTTGGAGATATTGAAGGTCTTCCTTTCATGGAAGCCGTAAGAGAAGTTAGACACGAAAATCCGAAAACTACTACTATGAATATTCATGTTACTCTCGTTCCATATATAGCTGCAGCTGGTGAGCTTAAAACAAAACCTACTCAACATAGCGTTCAGGAATTAAGAAGAATTGGAATTATGCCTCATATGCTAGTTTGCAGAACTGAGAAAAAACTTCCAAGTGATCTAAAAAGAAAACTTGCTTATAGTTGTGATGTTGACGAGGATAGTGTTATTGAGGCCGGTGATGCTGCAAGTATTTACGCTGTTCCTATGAATTTCTTAAAAGAAGGAATACTTGAGCCTATTGCAAAACATTTTGAAATGGGAAAAATGAAACCAGATATGGACAAATGGGATAATCTGGTAAAACATATAGTTCATCCAAAAGATGAAGTAAATATTGCTTTCGTTGGAAAATACTTAGAATTAAAAGAAGCATACAAATCACTTCAAGAAGCACTGATTCATTGTGGCGCTCATTTAAATGCTAAAATAAATATCAATTGGTGTGATAGTGAAAAAATTGAAGAAAAGGGTGCAAGTGAAATTATTAAAGACAGTGATTGTGTACTTGTAGCTGGTGGATTTGGTCACCGTGGTGTTGAAGGCAAAATTGAAGCTATCAAATTTGCAAGAGAAAACAACATTCCTTATCTTGGAATTTGCCTTGGTATGCAACTTTCAATCATTGAATATCTAAGAAATGTAGTGGGTATCAAAGAAGCAAATAGTGTTGAATTTGATAAAAATACAACCGAACCTGCGATTTATTTAATTGAACAATTCCTAGATACGAATGGGAATAGTCAGCTAAGAACTCACACTTCTCCTATGGGTGGAACAATGAGACTTGGAGGATATCCGTTTGAAGCAAAAGCTGGAAGTATTTTAGAAAAAGCATATGGAGCTGGTGTAAGTAGCGAAAGACACAGACATAGATACGAGGCAAATCCAGCATACAAAACTATTCTTGAAAACGCAGGAATGAATGTAACTGGTGAGTCTAATGGCTTGATTGAGGTTGTTGAAATACCAAATCATAAATGGTTTGTAGGAGTTCAATTCCATCCAGAATTTAAAAGCAGTTTACAAACACCAAATCCGATAATTTTATCATTTGTAGAAGCTGGATTATTATCTAAAAATTCGTAGTATTACTCTTATTAAAACTCATCTAGCTAATCTTAACTAATTTGATTAGCTAGAATTCTACTTCCCATTGCAACAATCAATAAAACATTATCATCTCATAAGAATAAATTAAACCAAAAAGAGATAAAATCACAAACTTTTTAGAATTTTTTTTCTATTCAGAACTCACATATAGCAATTCTCATAAAGGGCTGTAAGGAAACTTACGAATGGCTATAGAGGTAAAAGCCCCTAAATAATCCGAGCAAAAGCTCAAAAGAAGGAAACAACATGGTAACAATGAAAGATTTATTAGAGTGTGGTGTACACTTTGGTCACCAAACAAGAAGATGGAATCCAAAAATGAAAAAATTTATTTTTGGTGTTAGAAAAAATATCTATATTATAGATTTACAAAAAACATTAAGATATTTTAGATATACATATAATGTAGTAAGAGATGCGGCAGCTAAAGGTGAAACAATGATTTTTGTTGGAACTAAAAAACAAGCTGATGAAGCGGTAAAAGATGCGGCAATTTCTTGTAATATGCCATTCGTAAACCACAGATGGTTAGGTGGAATGCTTACAAATTACCCAACAATCAAAAAATCAATTAGAAAACTTGAAATTATCAAAAAAATGAGAGAAGAAGGTCAACTTGATCTTTTAACTAAAAAAGAAGCATTAATGCTTTCAAGAAAAGAAGAAAAATTAGAAGCATACCTTGGTGGTATCAAAGATATGAAACAACTTCCAGATATGATGTTTGTAATTGATGCAGTTAAAGAAAAAATTGCTATCTTAGAAGCTAGAAGACTTGGTATTAAGGTTATTGCTCCACTTGACACTAACTGTGATCCTGATCTTGTAGATTTTCCAATCCCAGGAAATGATGATGCAATTAGATCAGTACAACTTTTCTGTAATGAAATGGCAGCTGCTATGAATGAAGGAAGAATGGCTTATTTAGAACAAAATGGTGAAGCAGCAGCTGAAGTTTCTAGTGAAGAAATAGCTGATATTACAACTGAAATCCAAATGGAAGCTTCTGAATTCGAAGGTAAGGAATAATCATGGCTGGTGCAACTCCACAACTTATTAAAGAATTAAGAGAGAAATCTGGTGCAGGTATGCTTGATTGCAAAAATGCATTAAATGAGTGTGATGGTAACATTGACAATGCTATGAAATTTTTAAGAGAGTCTGGGCTTGCAAAAGCAGCTAAAAAAGCTGGTAATGTTGCAGCTGAAGGCCTTGTAAATATTCTTGTTAATAGCGATTTCACAAAGGCTACAATGACTGAAATTAATTCTCAAACAGATTTCGTTGCTAAAAACGATAACTTTGTTGGGTTGGTTCAAGATATTACAGCTCATGTTCAATCACAAAATATTACAGAGACTTCTGAATTATTAAAAACAAATATCAATGGTACTAATTTTGAAGAATACCTAAATGGTAAAATTGCGATTATTGGTGAAAATATCGTTGCTAGAAAAATGATAACTGTAAGCTCAGATAATGGAATCGTAAATGGTTATGTTCATCTTGGTAAAGTTGGTGTAATTTTGGCTGCAACTTGTGCTCCTGAAGCAAAAGAAAAAGCTATTGATATGCTAAAAAAAGTAGCAATGCATGCTGCATCAATGAAACCAACTGTTATTTCGTATAAAGATTTATCTGTTGATTTTATTGAGTCTGAAAATAAAGCAATTATTGCTGATATTGAAAAAGAAAACGAAGAACTTTATAGACTTAAAAAACCATTGAAAAATATTCCGGAATACGTTTCAAGAGTTCAATTAACAGATGCTGCTATTGAAACTGCAAAAGCTGCAATGAAAGCTGAGCTTCTTGCTGAAGGTAAACCTGAAAAAATTATCGATAATATTTTAGTTGGTAAAATAGCTAGATGGATTGAAGATAATACTCAACTTGATAAAGCTAACGCGTTACTTTCTCAAAACTACGTAATGGATGACAAAATGACTGTTGAAGAAGCTATAAAAGCTGTTGATGCATCAATTGAAATCGTTGAATACGTTAGATTTGAACTTGGTGATGGAATTGAGAAAAAAGAGGAAGATTTTGCAGCTGAAGTTGCAGCTCAAATGGCTAAATAATTTCCGAATATAAAGTTGTTGAACTATGAATAATCAAAATTTAGAAGATTCAGCAACTACTACAAACTTACAAACATCCCTTTCGCCAGAAATTTTACTTCAAGCAAAAGGGATTTCTCACACATTTGATTATCCTATATTTTCAGAAATTGATTTTACACTTAAACAAAATGAAACTATTGCAATAGTAGGATCATCTGGATGTGGAAAATCTACACTTTTAAATATCCTTTGTTCACTTCTAAAACCAAATTCTGGTAAAGTTTTTTATAAAAATACTGAAATTTTTAATCTTTCACAAAAAAAATTACTTGAGTTAAGAAGGGATATTTTTGGTATTGTATTTCAAGCACATTATCTATTTCGAGGCTTTACGGCAAAAGAAAATCTTAAAATTGCTGAGTTTCTAAATGATAAAATTATTGACATGGAGCTTATGAAAACTCTAAAAATAGATCATGTGCTTTCACAAGGTATTGGTGAATTGAGTGGTGGTCAACAGCAAAGATTATCCGTAGCCAGAATACTTACAAAACGTCCTAAAGTTATTTTTGCAGATGAGCCGACTGGAAATCTAGATAAAAATACTGCTAAAGAAGTTATGGAAGTGCTTTTTAAGTATATTGCTTATGAAAAAGCTGGTATGATTTTGGTTACACATGAAGAAGATTTGGCCAACTTGTGTGATAAAATTTACAGAATAAATGAACTAAAACTAGAGAGAATTAAATAATGAAGAATATTGCTTTAATATCAAAGACAGAAATAATAAATAAAATTTTTACTCTAATTGCAAATAAACTAATGGTAAATCTAAGAATATATAGCAACACTAGCATCACAAATCATTTTGATTTAATAGTTGTTGACAACGCATTATCTGATCATAATTTATCAAATCTAAGATCATATTCAAATACATTAGTGCTCTTAAAAGATGATAACTTAGAAGAAATAAATTATGATTTTGTTATTGAAAAACCTTTTTTGCCATCAACATTAAATAATAGTTTGGAAAAAATCCTAAAAACAGTTGACGATTCAAAAGAAACTAAAAACTGTCAAACTATTTACTCAAGTAGCGAGCCTACTAATAGCCAAATTTCTGATGATCTTGCTAATTTAATTAATGATATGATAGGTGAATTTGACGAAATAAACCAGAATTCAGATGCTGACTTGGTTGTTAAAAAAGAACAGCTAGGTCATGGTGGAATACTTGATAAAGATGAGTTATCTAGACTTTCAAGCATGATCAATGAAGGCACAAATGGCTATTCATCGCATAAGATTAAATCAAAGAAAGATAATTGGAATGAATTATCAGAAATAATAGATCAAGCAATTGACGATCTTCCAGAGTACGAATATGATGAGGTTAAACCTACAGAATTAATACTAAATAAATATTCTTTAGATGAGTTGTCTCCTCTACTGAAACAGCTAAATAAAAATATGGTTGACAATCTTGCTGAAGGCAATGAAATAATCTTAAAAATAAGGCTCGACAATGATAAATGAACTTAATAAAGGAGCAATTTTAATAATTTCTGGCCCAAGTGGATGCGGGAAAAGTTCACTTTTGAAAAAGTTTTATGAACATTTTACTAATTATTATTTTTCAATATCAACAACAACAAGAGCACCTAGAATTGGTGAAGTACATGGCATAGATTATTTTTTTGTAACTAAGGAAGAATTTGAAGAAGATATCAAAAATAATAATTTTCTAGAATATGCTCGCGTTCATGATAACTACTATGGGACATCAATGAAACCTATAAATCAAGCACTTAATGAGCAAAGATTAGTTATTTTTGATATTGATGTTCAAGGTCACGATTTAGTGAGAAAAAAATTAAACGACATAACAACATCAGTATTCATAACTACTCCAACGTTGAATGAGCTAGAAAAAAGACTAATCAAACGAAATACTGACACTGAAACAATTATTCAGAATAGGTTGAAAAATGCGAAAATTGAATTAGAAAGTCTTGACAAGTATGATTATTTTATACTTAATGATGATCTGGATGTTGCTAGTAAGAAACTAATTTCTATTGGTCATGCATCAATGATTAAAGCATCTCTGTTTTCAAAACAAGTCATCATTGAGAATTGGATAGGTTAATTAAAATAGCTTGTATTACACCAAAGGAAAGAGAAATAACTTGAATAAAAACCCAATAGTTATCAATATCGGTGGAACCTTCAATAAAATATATCAACCATTAACTGGGGAATTAGAAGTAACTAAAGATAATCAAATTATCAATGAGATACTAAAAAAAGTTTACAAACATGATCAAATGATTAATGTCAAAGGTCTTATCCATAAAGATAGTCTAGAGATGAACAAAAAGGATAGGTTACTTCTCCTAGAAACAATTCAGCAGCTTAAAGAAAGCGAGATCATTATTGTTCATGGTACAGATACTATGAAGAAATCTGCGAAAGTTTTATCCAAGTTTGTAACAAACAAAACAATTGTCTTTGTTGGAGCGATGAAGCCATATTCTATTGAACCGGTTGAAGCTTCTTCTACACTTTTTATGGCATTAGGATTTCTAAAAAATATCAATAGTGATGACAAAAAGAATGGTGTTTATATTTGCATGAATGGTCTAATAGAGAAACACAATGCGATAAAAAAGAACTATCATAAAGGCTATTTTGAATGTCTACAGTAAAGTGCAATCATTGTCAATTAGAATTTGACGAAAGCGTAATGATACAAGAAGAAGATCTAAAATTATATTTTTGCTGTAACGGATGTCAGGGGGTATACCATATACTTCAAGATGACGGGCTAACAAGTTTCTATGAAAAGATAGGCAAAAATGTGCTCTCAAAGCCAATAGCAATAGGCAAAGATAGCTCATCTTTTGATTCAGACAGCTTCAAACAAAGATACATAAAAACAACTTCGGAAGGATTCAGCCGCGTAGACTTAATAATCGAAGGAATACATTGTGCAGCATGTATTTGGCTAAATGAAAAGATTTTAGACGAGACTGATGGGATTATTGAGGCGAGTATTAATTTTACAAATAATAAGGCTAAAATTGTTTGGGATGAAAATATTGTTGATCTTGCAAGAATTATTGATAAAATAAGAAGTATCGGTTATAACGCTTACCCTTATGATAAAACAATAAACGAACAAAACGCGCTTAAAAAAAATAGAGACTATTTTTTAAGAATGAGTGTAGCAATTTTTGCTTCTATGAATATAATGATGATTGGTGTCGCAAAATATACTGGATTTTTTACAGGAATGAGCGCAGACATGCTCAAAATTATCCATTTTGCAGAATGGCTCTTTGCAACGCCTGTATTATTTTATAGTGGTTGGATATTTTACAGGGGTGCATATTATGGTTTAAAAAATAAAATCATCAATATGGACTTCTTGGTTATTACTGGCGCGAGCCTTACCTACTTGTATTCACTATATATTCTTTTTGGTGGATTTGGACACAGTTACTTTGATAGCGTTTCTATGATAATAACTTTTGTTTTAGTTGGCAAATACCTGGAGGTTTTGGGCAAAAAAAGTGCTGTTGACACGATGGACAAGATTAAAGCATATATTCCGCATGAAGCAACTGTTATTAGAAACAATGGCAAGGAAGTTGTATCGATTGACAATATTGTGATTGGTGATATTATTGAAGTAAAAAATGGCGAAAAAAGTTCCGTAGATGGGGAATTAGTAAGTGGAGAAAGTTCGTTTGACGAAAGTAGTATAAGTGGTGAATCTGTTCCTGTTAATAAAAAAATTGGCGACAAAATAATAAGTGGAACAATCAATTTAGATATGGTTATTAGATACAGAGCAACAAAGGATTATGCAAATTCAACTTTAAATCATATTGTTGAACTTCTTGAAGACTCATTGAATTCAAAACCAAAGATTGAAGAGATGACCAATGAATTATCAAAATATTTTTCAATAACTATTTTACTTTTGGCATCCGTAACCTTTATAAGCTGGTATTTTTTCGGGCTTGACTTTGAACATTCATTGATAGTAACTATTTCTGTGATTGTGATTGCTTGTCCTTGTGCACTTGCTCTTGCAACACCAATTGCAAGCCTTATAGGAATTAGTTGGTTAGCCAGAGAAGGATTGCTATTCAAAGAGGCCAAATTTATTGAAACTTTCTCTAAAGCAACAACAGTAGTGTTTGATAAAACAGGAACACTAACAAAAGGCAAATTAAAAGTTATTAAAAACACATCAAGCTTGAATCAACAAGAAGCAAATTTATTATTTAGCTTAGTTGATAGTTCGACACATTTAGTGAGCGTGGCAATCAAAATATATTTACTTGAAGAATATTCAAATTTAACTCATCTAGCTCTTGAAAGTGTCGAGCAAATACCGGCTATTGGAATGAAAGCAAAATATAAAGATATTAATATTTTCGGTGGAAGAAGTGAGCTCAATAGTGAATATACAAGTTATTGCTTTATGGTCAACGACAAGAAAATAGCTACTTTTGAATTAGAAGATGAGATCAGAACTGATGCATTGCAAACAATAAAATATTTAAATGATAACAATATTGAGACAATTATTTGCAGTGGTGACAACGAGCAAGTAGTGAAAAAAGTATCAGATGAATTACAAATATCTGATTATTATTTTAAAATGTCACCGGTAGACAAAGCTGATTTGGTTAGCAAACTAAAAAATGAAAACAAAATAGTTGTCATGGTTGGTGATGGGATCAATGATACTTTAGCACTTAGCAGAGCTGATATATCAATAGCCATGGGCAATGGGTCTGATATAGCCCTTAGTGTTAGTGATATTGTCATACTAAATGATAAGCTAGAAGGGATTATTAAAAGTTTTTACATTTCAAAAAGAACTTTTATGTTTATAAAACAAAATCTAACAATCTCTTTAATTTACAATCTAATCACAATTCCTATTGCAATAATGGGCTATGTGATACCATTAATTGCGGCTCTTTCAATGAGTCTTAGCTCACTATTAGTTGTTGGAAATAGCATGAGAATAAAAGAAAATAACATTAAAATTAATGGTCCAAAAAACCAAAAAGGTGTATAAATGAATGATGGAATATTATGGCTAGAATTACTTATTGGAATCATTGTGAGTTTTTCACTTTTGGGAATATTTATTTGGGCTGCCAAACAAGGTCAATTTGATGATGGCAAAAAAATGATGGATGGACTTCTTTTTGATTCCACTGAAGACTTACAAGATGCAATCAGAAAAGAAAATAAAATAAAAGAGCTAAAAAACAATAAGATAAAATCAAACTCTCAAGACAAAAAATAACCTAAAAGTATATACCATTTAATTACTGTCTGTCTTAAATCTGGAATTATTATCCACTATTACTAAACTATATAATCACAAACCTTGCTGTATTCAGTAACAGACTTTATGAAATCTACAACTTCAAGATGTGCTGGATGACAAGCGTAAATGTTGAGATTTTCTTTGTTTTCAAAAAGACTATAAATGGACATATCCATTGCTCGCTCAGCCTGATCAAAATTTATTCCAACTTCAATATGTTCTAACACATCAATAGTGTCCTCAAGGCCCAAAAGCATCTCTTTTGCTTTTTCCATGTTTTGTACTTTATTTTCATTTTTAAATTTGAATAAAACTATATGACCAATCATTCTTTCTCCTTAATATTATTGTTATTTTACTTGTAATCAATTCTATAATACATCAAACAAGTCCCCATTTTTCAATGAACTCATCATCTATATTTAGTATCTTTCTGTTCATCAAATCACTCAAAACACTTTTAGTGCAAGTTACATCATCAGGCCATCTTCTTGTAAATCCGTCAAAAATATTTTTATTAGTAGCATCGATTCCAATGGTATTGCCATCAACATAAATATCCCTATTACTGTCTATGTTATTAACAACTCTCCAAAGCAGCATGTACGGATTATTAAGATTATTATTTTGATCGTCCACAATAACCATAATTCTTACATGCAAAGATATTGATCTTAATGCATAGAAAACTTCTTTTTGACTTCTATTTTTATTTACGCTAATAATTGCAATAGGATTCTTAGTATCAGTATAGTATTGCTTTAGTCCTACCACATCTTCTGCTAATCTTTTTACTTTTTCAAACAATTCAGAATCACTCAAAAGTACGATTCCAGAATCTAAAACCTCATCCCCAGTACAATCAATTCCAAGTTTACCACCTACTGCAAATTTAGGACTCGAATGATCAAGAGCATCAACAACACCTCTAGTAATTAGTAGTTCTTCTGGGTTTATTCTATTTAAAATCCATTTTGTAATAGCTTCATCATCATGTAGTTCTGGTGCTTTACTATCTACAAAAATTGCATGCTTTACAAAACTCATCTGACCAACCCCCCAAAATGCATGCATCATTTGAGTGGCATGTCCTGGGTAACTTACATTTATTTTCGCCAAAATAAGATTATGGAATACCCCATTTTCTGGCATGTAATAGTCAATCAGATCAGGAGCTGTGGTTTTCAGAAGTGGTAAAAAAATACGTTCTGTAGCATACCCCATATATTTATCCTCAAGTGGGGGTTTGCCAACGACAGTAGCTGCAAATATAGGATTTTTTCTGCTTGTAATGCACGTAACATCTAGCACTGGATATTCTTCTTCAAGCGTGTAATAACCAGTATGATCACCAAATGGGCCCTCTATTCTTAAATTCTCAGTGTCTACAAATCCTTCAATAACAAAATCAACATCGTGTGGAATATAGATATCGTTTGTAATAGACTTCACTAATTTTGCATTTTCTCCCTTAATGAATCCGTACAACATTAATTCAAATACGCCGATTGGAAGTGGTGCTTGTCCGCACCAAATATACATTGGATGACCACCTATTCCAATGCTAACTGGCATTTTTTTACCAGCTTGTTTGTATTCGTGAAAAAAATGATTACTATCTTTGTGAATTTGCCAATGTAATCCCAGTTGCCCATCATTGTATATTTGCAATCTGTACATTCCAACATTGTGCATTTTTCCATCCAAAGATGTTGTGTATACTTGTCCCATTGTAATAAATGGGCCACCATCTTGATCCCAAGTTGTTAAAACAGGTAGATCACTTAATTTTGCATCACTCCCTAATTTAACAATATCTTGACATATGCCTTTTTTAGAAAGTCGTTTTGGTGGGACATTTTTTAAATTAAAAAGCTTTCCAAACATTGCCAATTTATCGCTCCATCCTTGTGGTGGTTTCATTTTTAATAAACTTTCAATGTCGTATGCTATTTTATTGGCATCACCAATAAAAAGCTCAACTGCTTTTGCGTTGCAAAAAACATTCATAAGCACTGGGGTCTCAAATCTTTTTCCAGTTTTTTTATCAACTGGATTTGTAAACAGAATGGCTTTGCTATCTTGTGTTTTTACTTCCACATATGCAATGTGAGGGATTTCAAGATAAATATCAAGTTCGTCATTTATTATTTTCAAAAGACCATTTTGACTTAATAGTCTTATGATTTCATGGTTTTCATATGCTTTGCTTAATATATTTGTCAACTAGCAATCCTTGTAATAATTTTAAAAGATTATACTGAAAAACAATAAAATGGCGACATTTGTTTATTATAAAATTTCTTTCAAAAGAAGATTATATGTAACCTCATTTCTAAATTCATTTTTATCAATTGTTGCCAATACAGTTACAACATCACCTTCCTTAACATCTGAAATATCGACAAAAACTAACGCTTCTATTGTATGTAAAGTATCACTAAAAACTATTTTTTTATACTCCTTATTTTTACCTATAGGTTTCACTTCAATTACTTTAAGATTAGTAAATTTAAAAATGGGTATAGAATTCTCAAGACCAAATGGTCTAAAACTATTAATTAAATTAAACAATTTATCATCAACAAGATCTAGGTTTATTTCGCACAAAAAATCGCTTCCATCAAAATCAATATCTTTTGGTATTGTTGTGTATGCTAAATTTATGGCATCTTTGAATTTATCAAAATGAACTGTCTTCAAAGAAAGTCCAGCTGCGCCTTTATGGCCACCATATCCGATCAAAAGATGAGAGACTTTCGTCAACAAGGTATGTAAATTAATTTCACCATTTCCTCGTCCGCTTCCTTTTAATATAGATCCATTTTGTTTGAAAACAAAACTTGGCTTTTTGTATTTTTCACAAAGTTTGGCTGCCACTATGCCTATAATTCCTTCATTCCAATCATCACCACAAACTGTAATAACGTTATCATTCGGATTTACTTTGCTTTTTGAATTTTCAAATATGTAAAGTTGCTCTTGTTTTCTTGTTTCATTTAATTCAACAAGATATGCAAGCTGTTCATTTGCTTCATACTCGTCAAATGAAAGTAAAAACTCAAGTGCAATCGATGCATCCTCCATTCTTCCGGCACAATTTATAAGCGGAGCTATTTTGAAGCCTATATCATCTTCATTAATGCTTTTTAATCCAAATTTTTCTTTAATGGCAACCAGTGATGGCCGGCTTGATTTGGACAGTTCTTGCAATCCTCTTTTAACTATAGTCTTATTCATAGATTTCATAGGCATAACATCTGCAATAATTGCTATCGTCAATAAATCAAACAGCTCCATAAGATTAAAATCGAGAGCCAATTCTTTTTTAATATTTGCACATAAGTACCATGCTACGTTTGCACCGCATATATCATTAAACGGGAAATCACAAGAATACTGCTTTGGGTTTACTATTGCATATGCATCTGGAATATTTTCTCCAACAGTATGATGATCAGTAATAATAAGATCTAGTCCCCTGTCTTTACATATTTCTGCGGCTTCTACAGCACTTATTCCATTATCAACAGTAATAATTATCCCCTCATAAATATCGTCAAGAATCTTTGCACTAATTCCGTATCCATGGGTAAATCTGTTTGGGATCATATAATTTACCTCAACCCCAATCGCTTTCGTAAAGAATTCCACCATTATTGCAGTTGAAATAACACCATCGGCATCATAATCACCGACAATATTAATTGTTTCATCATTTTGTATTGCTCTAATAATTCGTTTTGTAGCTTTATCAATATCTTTAAAAGATGATGGTGGAGGCAAATCCTTTAGCGACTTTATTTCATCGGTATCTATACGGTTTTGCAATAAATTCCTAATATCATCTATAGTCATATTTATCATTAGATAGCAACTTGCATTTTTGCACTTATTTTAAGATTTTGCATCATATTTCCTGAAAATTTATTTGGCAGATACTATACTAAAAATTAATAATACTTTCATAAAAAGCATTTATTTATTTATTAATTTAGTTTTATTTTCTTGTCATTCCAAAATACTGCGACCGCACAGCAATATCAGTCACAACACTATTTGAGCTTATAACTTCCAAGACCACTTTGGCAACTTCGCTTGGCATAAGATGACTATTTTCTTTGTTTGATGGTTTAAATTTAAGCTCATCAAAAAATGGAGTCATTGTCATATCTGGATTTATTGAAGTTACTTTCACTCCATCTTTTCGCACCTCTTCAAATAAAGAAAGGGAAAAATCCCTTAAACCACTTTTTGTAGCAGTATAAAGTGCCGAAAACTTAGAGTGTCTTGTTGCTTCAATTGATGCAATATTTACAATATGCCCTTTGGTTTTTTTCAGGCTTCTTAAAAATAAATTTGATAAAAGTATTGGGGCTGTTAGATTTACAGCTATAAGTTGCTCAATATTTTTTGCACTTATCTCTTCGTGTGGTTCAAAGATCCCAACTCCAGCACAGTTTACAAGAAGTTTTATATCGGCTACTTTTAAAAGTTCTTTTACCTCGAGTGTCAGTGCTTTTGTATCTTCAAGCCTAGAATTAAGTTTGATTATTTCATACCCATTCGCTTCAAGTAGAGTACAAATCTCTCTTCCAATTCCACTACTAAATCCTGTAATTACTGCTTTCATAATGATTTTATTTTCTCCATATAACTCATTTTCATAAACTCTTCCATTTGATTATTTGAACTATATTCGTATCCAAAAATATCTTTCCACAAACTATGTGCTTCCATACAAAGATAAAAATACACCTTATGATGCCAAGGACTAAAACTCTCGTATAGTGTTTTAAACATCTCTTTTTTCGTCTCAATTGGATACGATTTTTTTGCCGTTAATATCTTCAAAAGGCATTTGTAAAATCTTTGTTTTTAGTTCTCGTTCTCTTAGTTTTTTGATTACTGGTTTTATAAAGGTAAGTGTTCCCATCGAGATAAGTACGACTTCATCTGGAGTAAAAGTATCAAGCAATCTGTTAACCACAACTTTATACTCAGCTAAATAATCTTTATACACAACTATCGGGTGAAAATGAAATCCCACCAAAATACCCTTATCAGCTAACTTTCTAGCACTTCGTATCCTCTCATCCAAGCTAGCTGTTAAATGTTCTTCATTGTCTATAATCGTTTGAGTATTCAAACTCCAAGTTACGATGATATTTTTTGGCACTTCAACTTCCAGAAAATAGCTAATATTTGATGATTTTGTTTTAAACTCCAAGATAACATTTGGATATTTTCTAGCAAATTCAAAAAGGGTATCCAAAATCCCATTTCGATTTCCCCACATCAAACTATCACTACTTTGTCCAGTACCGATATGGTAAATCTCATCATGATTTAAGATAAGATTTTCAATTTTTGACTTAAAATCTTTATCAAAGCCGATTTTATTTTCATTGTAAAAACTCTGAATTGAACAATAACTACAATCAAACCCGCAAGATTCAACTGCATCCAAAGTAAGCAGATTGCAACATCTCATCCCCTCACTTGCAACAGGGCAATTTCCAAGCCCCAGCCCCTCTTTTTCTATATTTTCAAAACTATACTTTCGTGGAAAATATTTTATATTTTCAAAATCGCTATAATCATTTGGCTTATTTTCAAGCTCTTTGTGAAGTTTCACATAGTATTCAAATATCTTTTTGCTAAGCTATTTTCCCTCATATTTTTCTAAATAATCACTTGGGAAAATAGCGTCAAAATCACACTCATTCCACATCAAAAAGTCTTGTCTGATGTCAGTTAAAATCTTTTTTTGTTGTATTGTAAAGTTAAGATTATTAAGATTCATACTTATTATTTAATGCTAGATGTTATCATATTGCAATCGTTACATTGTTTGAATAATTCTGGCAATCCATATCTAATAGCTGTTTCAATTATTGATAAATTGATGCCTTCATAATCATGAGCTATATATGTTCGAATATCATAAATTCCTTTTAAATCATCAGTATTAAAATATTCAAGCAGGGGCGAATTCTCTTTTTTAATTTATCAAACTGCTCAGCAATAGCAACAAGATGCATTAAAATTGCTGGACGATGCACTTCTCTATCTTCTAAGATTTTTGATATTTTACCGTCAAATTTTAAAATAATATTTTCTATATGCGAGATTTTTTCAATTATAATTGCTATTCTTCTTGTATCTTTAGACATAAATAGCCTTTGATACAATATCATCTTTGATGTTCTGGCTAAGTCCAGATGGAGAAGTTAGATCAACTCTAGTATTAAATACTGCCGATAACTCATTTTGTATCTCAAGTACCTTAGATACAGAACGAAATCCTCTATATTTTTCCAAAAATAAATTATCTACATCATAAAGCAAATCCACATCACTATTTTCTGTCGCTTCATCTCGAGCATAACTTCCAAAAAGACCAAGCAAAACAAGTCCATCTTTCTCATATATAGGTCGTATTTTTTTGATTGTTTCTAAAATCTCATATTTTGTCAAGATTGGCATATGATGATAGTTCCTTTATATTTTTATCGGTAAATTGTAGCATAAGAAATTATTTTCTTATATGAAAACAAATTTGAAAACTAAGTCTTACCTTTGAAACTTCATAGTCAAATCTTTATAATTTTTAAGAGTACCTTCAAGCTCATCTAAAAATATTTCAGGTGCATAAATAAGCAAATCTTGGATTTTGTGAAATCTATCATTTGGAATAGTTATCTTTGCTGTTTGCTCCGCACATACTTTTGATTTTACAAACTCTTTCTCTTCACTCGAAGCATTATCAAGTATGTATTTCAAATAGTTTTTTCTAGCCCTTATACTATCATCGAACAATAATTGTTCGGGAATATTTAAAACTTCCACCCTTTTTATGGATGAAATCACTGGGGTAGCCAGATATTAATTTTTGAGCAAAAAGGTTGGCATCTTCTATTTTGAAGATGCCAACCGTAAATGATTTGTTGAAATTTTTATTGAAATTTATTCAACTACACACTAGCCAAACTAATACCCCAAAAAATAAGAAATCCAGCAAAAAGCCAAAGAGTTGAAGATGGTTTTTCTTCTACCGTATGAGCTTCAACCAAAAGTTCATCAGTTACCAAGTAAAGTAATGCAGCTACACCGAAAGACAAAATAGCACTAATTATCTCTTTTGGGGCACCATCTAATAAAAAATATCCCAAAAGTGAAGCACTAAGCACAACTATAGCAAGAGCTACACTCATAGCCACAACTTTCCAGCCCTTGATAGTATCAGATACCAACGAAAGCCCTAAAAAAAGCAGTTCAACAGATAATCCCAAAGCCAAAATCAAACCAGTACCCCCACCAGCTGCAAATCCAGCACCAATTATAAATCCATCCATGGTAACATCAAGAAAAGTAGCAGAAATCAAACCATAGTCAATACCACTATTGCCACTAAGTTTACTTCTCTCTTCCATACCCATACTCCAAAGCTTAAGCATATACATACATATTGCTCCCACTGCAAATGAACCTATCAATATCCACCATTGAACATGTTCTCGTCCAATCTCTGGCAATATTTCAACGGCAAGTGCTGCCAATACAACACCAGCAGCAAAGTGTTGTATTAAGCTTCTTGTATGATGAGACGGATTCCAAAATAAAGCCAAAAGCCCTCCAAGAGAAGCAACAATGGCTGGGATAAGCATAGTTATTATTGGCGACATTTATTTTTCTTCTTTCTCTCCATCTTTTTCTTTCCCAAATGTTTTTTCTAGTCCAACAATTAGTTCTTTGGTTTGTGTATCTGTAAGTCTAGCTTCTGGATGAGTTGGCAAGTAAAACCATAGAGGCATTTCGCCTTCTTTCAGTTCATCGGATGCCTTTTTGCCATTATTTTCTTTTTGCATTCCCCACATAGAAACATTAAATTTTTCCCGTCCCTCTTCAACATCACTAGCTATTAGCCATGAAATAGGAGCTATTTTACTATACCAAGGGTATGTAGTTTGATGCGAATGACAATTTGCACATGCTTTATTAAAGAGTTCTTTTGTTTGTGGGGAATCCCATATTGGTTCTCCCATAACAGCAGGGTTCGTATATGTTTTTCCATAAGGAATAAATTGTATCACCACCGCAACAACAGCGGCACCTATTATTAATTTTTTGACCATTTCGCATCTCCTATAATGTATTTTGACAAATAATATAATATCAATATGAATTGTATGTGAATTTCCTTGCCATAAAATTCATATACAATTCATATAAACAGATTACAATCTCAAATATATTTTATTTGATGAGAGGTGTGATTTCAAAACTTTTAACTCAACATTAGCCAATATGATCAAAACTATAGATATTGATGTGATAAATTTAAGTGAAGAATTTACAATTTTACATTTATCAGATTTGCACATTAGCCACAAAACACCTTATCAAGAAATTTTGAGCTTGATTGATTTTATCAATAAACAAAATACCAACATTGTGGCAATCACTGGGGATTTAGTGGACGATCAACCAAATAAAATCGCTCACCTAATTAAGCTTTTTGAAAAAATTAAAGTCCCATGTTATTTTGTAAGTGGCAATCATGAACTTTTTCATGGCTTTGAGAAGCTTGAAATACTTTTAAGAAACTCTAATATTATCATTTTGGATAATAAAAAAATAACCATCAGTATTAACAACCAAAATATATGTTTGGTTGGCATTGGCGATAGAATGTCTCATTTCTTTGGGCGAACAAGAAGTGAAGAAATCTTTGAAACTTTAGATCCAAATATGATAAATATTGCACTAGTGCATCAACCGAAAGACTTTAAATGGATTTGCAAACACAATATTGCTTTGCAACTTAGTGGGCATACTCACGGCGGACAAATCTTTCCATTTCATTTACTTGTTAAAATCCAGCAAGGTTTTTTAAGTGGTCTTTATAAAAAAAATAACTCGTTAATGTATGTTAACAGTGGCTTTGGAACATGGGGCATACATAAGCGCTTTTTCTCAAAAGCAGAGATTGCCATTATTAAAATCAAAGGAAAATAGATGTTATTTAAATACGCTCTTAAAGCTCTTACGAAATATAAATTAAAAACTTTTCTAATGTTTATAGCATCAATGGTATCAATAGCCTCAATTTTTTTAATAACTGCAGTATCTGGCGGCATTATCTCGATGTATTCGGCGATGTTGAAAACTGGTGGTGATATTATCGTAACACAAAAAGATATTTCTGATACATTTTTTAGTGATGTAAATAGAACTTTTGCTACCAAAGTAGCACAAGTCAATGGTATTAAAAATGTTTATGCAATCATAGTTGGTGCATGCCCCGTTAATTCAATTCCAATATGTGCTGTTTACGGTGTCGGAACAAATTATTACTCTCATTACAAGTTAACAAATGGAACATACCCAAATTCTAAAGAAGTTATTATTGGAAGCAATATTGCAAAAACATTAAAAAATCCAACCAAAATTTTAATTTCTGGCAAAGAGTTCAAGGTTAGCGGAGTTTTTGAAAGTCAAATTGGATTTGAGCAAGGTGGTGTCGTTGTTCCAATTGATGATGGGTCTTTATTGTTTCACAAAAGTGCATCATTTTTGCTTGTATCTTTAAAACAGGATATGGCATTCAATACTATTAAAAATAATATTTTGGATTTAAACAATTCGGATATAGATGTAAAAACAACACAATCTTTCACGGAAAATTATAATCAATTTAAAATCATAAGAACATCTTCGTATGCTGTATCTTTTATGGCATTCTTATTGGGTTTGATAGGAATATCAAGCATGATGAGTATGATAGTTAATGAAAGAAAGGGAGAGTTTGGAATTATGCGAGCAATCGGAATAACTCAAAGTCGTATCATTTTAGGACTTTGCATTGAAGTGATAATACTCATTACTGTGTCGTTTATAGTCGCTTGGCTTACTAGTGAAATGATTTTATTTATTTTAGAAAATATTCAGAAATTTCAAGGTTATATTAGCGGTAAAATTAGTTTTGAAATGTTGCTTGGAGTATTTGTATCATCGATTTTAATGGGACTATTGGGTGCAATTTTTCCTGCTTGGATGGCTTCAAAATCAGATCCAGCTGAACTAATTCAAAAGGGTGCACAATGATACAAGCAAGAAATTTAATTCATAAATATGATTTTGAATATGCACTAAATGATGTAAGCATTGATATTAACAAGGGTACTTTTGTAGCATTATCAGGTGAAAGTGGTAGTGGAAAATCAACAATGCTTTCAATATTATCTACACTTTTAAAACCATCAAGTGGCATTGTGTTGCTTAATGGTGTTGAAGTAAACAATATTGTAAATATTGACAAATTCAGACGAGAAAATATAGGCTTTGTGTTTCAATTTCATCATTTAATTCAACATCTTACTTTGAGAGAAAATGTCGAATTGGCTGCATATGGAGAGTTCAAAAAAGATTTGGATTCAATTTTTGAAAAACTTGGAATTCTAGGAATAGCAAATAAATATCCTAATGAAATTTCTGGCGGACAAAGACAACGAGCTGCAATAGCAAGAGCCATCATAAATCGCCCAAAAATTATTTTTGCAGATGAGCCAACTGGAAATTTGGACTCAAAGAATTCAATTAATATCTATGAAATATTCAAATCATTATGTAATGAAGGCTCTACTATTGTAGTTGCATCTCACGATATTGGGCTAAAAGATTTTGTGGATAAAACTATAAGAATCAAGGATGGAAAAATTGAATAACTTGATTTATAAACATTTTATTGCCTCATCAATATTTTTAATATTCGGACTTTTTTTTGGAATAATATATTCTATTGAGATGCTTGGTTATTTTGTAGATAATTATGGACTTTTAGCACCCCAAACGACAAGGTCATTGCATTTATCATTTATGCTTTACGGTTTTGTACCTCTGATGCTTTCTGTTTTGCCATTTGCATTATTTGAAAAAGAAGGAATACAATCAAAAGAGGGACTAATTTATTTAGATACATTTTTCAAAGTTTGGTATATTTTTCTAATTTTTATGGGGCTAACCATTTTATTTGGTGTTCAAAGACATCTTCCTTTTTACGATTTCCACTATTTGCTAAATTTTATTCTCGTGGTTGCTGGTTTATTTTATTTACTTGCAATCAATTCGTTTGTCAAAAATATCTCTGTTGTTCCTATATGGGTTAAAATTTCTAAAAAGATAATTATATTTTCACCATTTTTGTTAATTATTTTGATGAACCCTGTCTTTGGACAAGTTGATAAAACATTAGTTGGTCCTCACGGAGACAACACTCTTGGGATGAGTTTTGCACTTTTGCCGATATATTATCTAGCTATTAAATTAAATTCACAAAATAAATTCTTTGGTAGAAAGAGAAATATTTTTTTGATTATCCCTCTTTTAGGTTATATTTTATCGGTGGTTTATAGAGTTACTGTTGGCAATCTTAGTTACAGTCAAGAGTGGTTTTTACAATATCTAACACTTTTGTATTTACCACTACTACTATTATGGGTCAAAGATGCGAAATTAACATGGCAAAAAGATACCGCACTCATAACCTCATTGTTGGCATTTACATTTGCTGATATTGAAGGAAATATTCTATTTATTCCAGAGATAAGAGCGATATTTCATCGAAATGATTTAGTCGTTGCCCATGCACATATCGCAGTATCCTTGGCTTTATTTTTGCTATCCATATCTATTGTTCAAAAATTTATAGATTCTTCTAGATTAAAAAAATTTGTAGTTTACTGGACAATAATATTTTGTCTAATGATTGTGGCCCTTAGTATTAGTGGAATTTCACAAGCTGGACTCATCAATTTATCAACAGAGCCCCTGTGGGCAACTAGAAGCATAAGCGGAATATTAGCTCTTGGTTTATTGCTTTGGTTTATTACACCAACTATAAAACCTTTTAAAATGGATTTATTAAAATTTTATAACTTATCTGGTTTTTTCTCTGATACTTTCGGGGGGATTATGCTGCTTTTATTTGGAACTCAAATATTTTCCATCATTGGTATTTATGCAATTAACCCCATTTTAAATGTTGTTTATATTTTTATGATTATGGTTGGTATTATTCACTTGATAGGATTTTTAAACAAACAATACGAAGCACTTTGTGCAAATATAACATCTTGGACAAGAATCGGAGTGAGTGCTGTATTTATATCTCTATACTTACAAAACAGTATTGATATTACTGGATTATTAGTAGCAATTTATGATTTCTTGTTTGCAATTCTTTGGCTTGGTTTTTTAGCCTTGAGATTCAAAATGAGGGAGATTTAAAATGTATATATTAGCATTTGTAGCAATGTTTAGTTCCGAGCTAGCATTTTATTTATTGATTGCTCAAACAGGAATCACAGAAGTATTCAATTCAGATTTTATAATCTTGGCCCCTTTAGCATTTGGTGGAATTATAGGAAGCTTATCAATCTTTTATTTTAAAAATTTAAGTTTATCTATTTTTGCAAGAAGCTCAATTTTATTTGCTATTCAAATTATTCTATCATTTAACTATCCATATTACAATATGTTCGAATTATTTATATTTGGTTTTTCCGTTGGTTCTTTAGCACCACTTCTTGTTTATCAAGCAAAAAATGTTCCATTTTTATTTATAGCCATTAGTCTAGCAATATCATATACCATAGGAACATATTTTTTCCCAACAAATCCAAATGACAGAGTGATGATTGCTATAGCATTAAGCACAATCGCATTCATATCATCGCTATTCACCTCCAAACTACCTCAAAAATCAATATCAACAGATGTATCTTGGAATGAAATTTTTATATTTGTTTTGTGGGTATTTTTGGATTCGGCTTTATTTGAAACGTTGGCAAGAGATGAGCAAAGCTCTATTTGGAGTTTTGGTTTTTCAAATGAAATTATAATTTTTCATCTATTGGGTATCTTTGGTGCATTAGCTATTTCCAATGAAAAACACGGAGCCCATTTCATTTGGATATTGTTTGCAATTAGTTATTTTGCGTATTTCAATCACAATCTTCTTTTGTTGGCTGCAGTTTACCCTTTTGTGATATCATTTTATAATGTTTCGATTTTCAAAAAATTAATCCTTATAAAAAGTAATCAAAAAATAGGTCTTGTTATGGCAATAATAGGATGGGGTGTATCGGGTATAGCACTTGTAACAGCTTTAAATCATTGGTTATTTATTGGCTTTTTATTCATCGGGATATTAGGAATTATTGCCATAAAAATAAATATTATTGATTACAGAATTTTGTGGCATACATTTACATTAATTCAGCAGAAATTTAAAAATATAAGAAGGTAGATTTTGACTTCTTGGGATATTTTGTTTGATTATTAAAATGCTTTTATCTACTATTAAATAAGTATTTTAATAATCAAACAGTTTTCTGTTTTGGTTAACAATTGGCATAGCGGTGATGGTTTTTTATTTATACCATTGAATTAATACCAACATAAAAAAGGATTTATTATGTTTAGACGATTAGTTTTAGTATTGATGGCTTTTGGAATATATGCTCAAGCTTCAAACTTAGTATTTAAAAAAGGCAATATTATTGCTCACACAGAGGTATTTGGGGATTCTTCAATAGATCCTGCAACAAAAAATATTTTAGCTTCTTTGAGCATGGATAGGCAAGAGACAACAACACTAAAAGGGAAAGTGTCGGTTTCATTGGCTTCTTTACTTAGCGATAACTCAAAGAGAGATAGCCATATGCAAGAAGTTTTAGAAAGCAACAAGTTTCCAAATGCAGCATATTATATCACATCTGTTGAAAGTGCCAACGGTAAATACAAGATAAATGGGATGCTTGATTTACATAATGTTAAAAAAAATATCACATTTAGTGCTGAAATTGTAAACGATGGGAATAATGTAAATTTAAAAATCCACGGGTCATTTCTAATGAGTGAATTTGGTATTGAACCACCAAAACTATTGTTTCTAAAAGTAAGAGATAAAGTCGATATTAATGGCGTATTAGAGCTAAATATTTAGTAAAGAATACTTCATTTTAAGCAATAGTTAGTTAATCTTGCAAACTTTTACTAAGGAGTAATTATATGAAATTTATTGTTTTTTCGTTTATTTTATTGGCAAATCTGCTAATGGCAATACCAACAAATGAAGAGGTAAATAGTGCCATAAAAGAGGGTAACTACTCTAAGGCTGAAACTATGATAAGAGAAGTAATATCGGCAAAACCACAAAGTGCAAAAGCCCATTATTATCTTGCACAAGTATTGGCTCACGAAAGTAAGTTTGCAGAGGCTAAAAATGAATTAAACGAAGCTAAAAAAATAGATTCTTCTTTAAAATTTGGCGATCCTACTAAAGTAGTCGACTTTGAAAACAAGCTTTTATCAGCTTTACACAAATCAACTGCCACTTCGTCTTCAAAACAAATAGTACAATCTCCAACTCAATCTCCAAACATACCTTGGGGATTGATTATACTTGGCATAGGTGTATTAATTATTATTTTGATAGTTGTTTTCAAAAATCAATCAAAACAAGCACCTAATCAAGCTTATTCCAATCCAAATCAGAATGTTCCAAATGTCTCTCCAAGTCCACAACCTTTTGCACAACCACAACAATCAAGCGGTATCGGAAGCACAATAATGGGTGGTCTTGCTGCGGGTGCAGCGGCGGCTGTTGGTATGTCAGTTGTTGATTCATTATTGCATCACAATGAAGCTCATGCGGACAGCAATATGATGCCACCAATACAAAACAATACTTCCAATGAAAATCCATTCACAAATAATTCAAATGATTTTGATATGAATAACAATGATTGGGGTGGGGATAGTAGTAGTAGCGATGATGACTGGTAACATAAAGTCAATGCAAATATATACAAAAATTAAAGGAAAATAAGTGGACACACTTGACACAATATTAGTGATATTAGTACTATCAGTTGGATTTGGTGGAGTATTGTTTTTTATAAAAATGAATGCTGAAGAAGAAGCAAAGCAATAGGAGAAAGAAATGGCTGATGATAAAAAAGAAGCATGGTTAAATTATCTTGCATTAACAACTGTTGTTTTTGCTGTATGTGCAACATTGGCAACATTTAAAGGTGGAGGATATTCGACACAATCGATTATGAGTCAATCAAAAGCTTCTGATAATTGGGCTTTTTTTCAAGCTAAAAATATTAAAGAAGATTTGTATAAATTACAATCTGAAAAATTAGAAATGGATAAAATAGGTAAAGATCAGAAAACAGTTGATTTATACCAGAACAAAATCAACGATTACAAAGCTAAAATTGACAAATATGAAAAAGAAAAAATAAAAATAAAATCAGAAGCTGAAGTTTTAGAAAACACTCGAGATCAAGCACAGCTACATTCAAAGAATTTTGGAATTAGTGTTATCTTTCTTCAAATAACAATTTTATTGTCTACTATAGCCGGATTGCTGAAGAAAAAATATGTTTGGTATATAGGAATTTCTAGTGGATTAGCTGGGATTGCATATTTTATCAATGGATTTCTTCTGCTTAGTTAAAATTTATCATTTTGGATTTATTTAACTTTAAATCCAATTTTCCATATTTGCGATATTTTGATGAATTAATTTTTTAACAAAGTCTTTGCTAGGAATTGCATCATCAAGATAATCAGAAATTATCTTAAAAATATAAATATTCTCATTTTGAAGATATTTTTGTGATATTAGCAGAAAATATTCACCTTCCATATCATAAAGAAAGTCCAAATTGAGCGAAGAGATATCATCGCAAATTTCAATCCCAAAATCAACTGTTTTTAACTCTTTGTACTTAATATTATCTAGCTTTTTATTTGTGCAAAACAATTCTCCGATTTCAAACTTTTTATTACCACATCCAGCAATTCCTATATTAAAAGCTTTTCGAACCTCATAATTTTCAAAAATAAAATTTAACGACTTAATGGTATTTTGCTTTCCAACTCCGCCAACTAGAAGTAGAATATCACTATTCGAATAAACTTTAGGAGATGAGCTTATTTTATTTAATTTGTATTTTTCTATGATTATTTGTGCTTCACAAAGAAGTGCCGTATGGATAAGAATCATCAAACTTTTACAACTTCTATGCCGTCTTTTTGTAAATAAACCAAATACCCATCAGCTTTAGAAGATGTAATGTTTTCTATATGTTTCATATAATTTTGCACTTGTCTCTTATGTCCGTCTTCATGGTGGCTTGTAGTTTTATAGTCTACAATCGTATAAATATCATTCTTTTTTATAAGTAAATCAATGATTTTCACTTCATTTTCATATATCAAACTTTGCTCTTTTTTATAAATACCATCCTCAAGCAACTTTAAAAATAGACTATTTTTAGCTAGATTATTGATTCGATTTTCCATGTCAATAAATTCATCACCATTTAAAATATGTGCAAATTTATTTCTCACTAACTGAGCAGCAAACGAGATAGATTTTTCATCAAAACCAGCCATCATTTCCAAACAATAATGTGTAGCTAGGCCAAAATATCTGGCTTTCAAGTCATCGCTTTCTTCAAGCTCACCATTCTTTTCGAGCTCTTGTTTGCCTAGATTAATTGTTTTGTATTCTATAATATTATTCTCACAAGTTATATCTTTCTTTTCATTATTGCCCAAATATAATTCGCCAATTTTAAATTTACTATTAAAAGAATCAAGAATATCAAATACACTTTGTTTTGGTTTGCTGAAAATTATCAAATTGTATCTAGCTCTAGTCAATGCAACATACAAAACATTAAGTTCATCATTTAATGAATGTTTTTTTTCTTCAGAAACTGCATTTTTGTAATTTAAGTCAAAATCCTCTCTGAGTTTGTCTTTATAATAAATCTTTTCGAGCGATATGTTATTATAAGAGAATAGCAGTGTAGACTTATCGGTATTTTTGTTTTTCATCCT